>UEXM01000700.1_pt3 | contig 15375 bp, 14 predicted proteins | sample 1796661 | NCBI WGS metagenome assembly UEXM01 (sample SAMEA4772469, study PRJEB27181) | metagenome | reverse complement strand
TAGCATGACGGTTGAGGCAGGTACACATACAATACAAAAGGTTGCCTGATGTCAAATGATGGCTTTCGTATTACAGAAGCCTCAGATAGTCGTATACTTGAGAATGGTAATACAAGGGTAACTGAAAATTTTGTAGGAGTTGTACACAGTGCTTCTTCTGCTTTAACAGCTACAGGAACTTTAGCTTCTGTAGGTGTAAGGGTACAGCCTTCTGTAAGTGCTCTAAGTTCTACAGGAACACTAGCTGCTGTAGGATTAAAGACTCAACAAGCACTAAGTGCTCTAAGTTCTACAGGAAGTCTGTCTTCTGTAGCTTCAAGAATACAACAAGCTACTTCTTCCTTAAGTACTCAAGGTTCAAAAGTAGCAGCCTCCACATTAGGTCTTGTTAGTTCAGCTAACTTAAGTTCTTCTACTACCCTAGTCTCAGTAGCTACTAAAACTCAACAATTAGAAAGTGCTTTAAATTCTACAAGCAGCCTATCTTCTGAGGCTACTAACACTTTACAAGTCCTAAGTACTCTAAGTTCTACAGGAAGTCTAACATCTTTAGCTACTAAAACTAAACAACTAGAAAGTTCTCTAAGTTCTACAGGTAGTCTAACATCTTTAGCTGTAGCAATACGTCAATCTTTAAGTGCTTTGTCTTCTACTGGAAGTATAGCAGCTTTAGCTACTAAGACACAACAATTAGAAAGTGCTTTAAGTTCTACAGGCAGTGTAGTTTCAGTAGGTACTAAAACCCAACAGGCTTCTTCTTCTTTAACTACTCAAGGCTCAAAGGTTTCAGCATCAACACTAGGTCTTGTTGGTAAAGCTAACTTAAGTTCCTCTACTGGTTTAGTTTCAGTAGCTACTAAGACTCAGCAAACACTAAGTGACTTAAGTTCTACAGGAAGTTTTACAGCTTCAGCTATAACAATACAGAAATCTTTAAGTGCTTTAAACTCTACAGGAAGTTTAGCAGCCTTAGCTACTAAAACTCAACAAGCAGAAAGTACCTTAAGTTCTACAGGAACACTAGACGCTTCAGCAATAACTACCTCAAGCCATGTAGGTGAAGCTAGTTTAACATCTACAGGAAGTTTAACAGCTTCATCCTTAAAAATACTACACGGTTTAAGTGCTTTAAATTCTACAGGTAGTCTAGTTGCTCTAGCTACTAAAACACAACAGGGTTTAAGTTCTTTAAATTCTACAGGAACTTTAGCTGCTTCAGCAGGAACTACAACAAGTCATGTAGGTGTTTCTTCTCTAAGTTCATCTTCTGGTTTAACTTCTGAAGCAACACTTACTCAACAAACAATATCTGCTTTAGCAAGTTCTTCAAGTCTTTCTTCTCAGGCTACACTTACACAACCTTTAGCTTCAAGTTTAACTAGCACAGGTTCTTCTTCAGCCGAAGCTACTAAAATACAGCAAGGATTAAGTACCTTAAGTTCTACAGGAAATGTAGTTTCTTTAGGTAGTCTTATAAAAGAAGCTGCTAGTTCTTTGTCAGCAGCAGGTTCCTTAGTTTCAGTAGCTGTAAAATTAGGGGCTGTACATAGTACTGCTTCTTCTTTAACTGGAAGTGCTACAGTATCCGCAACAGGCTCAAATGTTGTTTACGCTGAGTTTGGTGGTGAAGGAGCACAGATTACAAGAATAACTGAGGACGGTAATACAAGAGTTACCGAAGACAGTAATGTTAGAATTACCTTTGAGCTTGATACTTCAGGTGTAACTTCTATAACATCTCAACCAACCTTTATTCTATTCTCATCAAAAGCCTATATTAAAGAAAATGGTGTATGGAAGTTATTTGATCCTTATGCTAAATACGAAGGTTCTTGGGTAGAACCTGAAAAGGTCTACTACAAGGAAGGTACATCATGGCGAAGAGTACACTAAGTGAGGGCAGTTGGACTATGACTAAATCAATACCTATTAGTTTTATTTTAGCTATCATTGGTCAAACAATAGCTTTAGTCTGGTATGTTTCTAGTCTAGATAATGCTATAGAAAATAATAAAAAAGATTTAATTAAACATGAAACAAGAATAGAAGCCTTAGAAGCCGTTGTTCAAAAACAAGCTGTTACCCTTGGTCGTATGGATGAAAACATTAAAGCTATAAGACACTCAGTGGAAAAGATGGCAAACAGGGATACGGAACAATAAATTAAATGGCTATCAGAGAACAAATAAAAACTGCTGCTGAAAACAGTTTAGTTACTTTTATTAATCTGGTAGCTCCTGAACAAGTACTTGGGCAATGTCACGAAGATGTTTGTGAGTGGTGGACAAGACAAGATGCTAAACCATTCCAACTTCTTTTGTTTCCAAGGGATCACGGTAAGTCAAGACTAGTAGCTTACAGGGTAGCTTGGGAACTAACTAAAGACCCAACACTTAGAATACTTTACATATCAGCTACAGCTAACCTAGCTGAAAAACAATTAGGGTTTATTAAAAATATACTAACCTCTAAGATATACCGTATGTACTGGCCTGACCATGTACACGAAGAGGAAGGTAAGAGAAAAAAATGGACAGGCTCAGAGATAATGCTTGACCATCCACTTAGGGAAAAAGAAAATGTTCGTGACCCTTCGATCTTTACTGGTGGGCTTACTACTTCGCTTACAGGCTTACATTGTGACATCGCTGTCTTGGATGATGTCGTGGTGTATGAAAATGCTTACACAGGTGAAGGACGCAATAAAGTTAAAAGTCAATACTCTCTTCTCTCGTCTATTGAAGGTGCTGAAGCCAAAGAGTGGGTCGTAGGTACAAGGTATCACCCATCTGATTTGTACCAAGAACTTCAGCAAATGGTTGAAGAAGTCTTTGATAAAGACGGTAATCAAATAGGTGAAGAAAGTATTTACGAAACCTTTGAGCAACCAGTAGAAGGCAGAGGTGATGGAACAGGGGAGTTCCTTTGGCCTCGACAGCAACGTAAAGATGGAAAATGGTTTGGGTTCGATATTTCAATTCTTGCTAAAAAACGAGGCAAGTACTTGGATAAAGGTCAGTACCGAGCACAGTATTACAACGATCCATCTGACCCTGACAATGTTCCTGTAGGTAAAGAAAAGTTTCAGTACTTCGACAGGAAACACCTACGTCAGGAGAATGGTTACTGGTACTTTAGGGATGAGAAACTAAACGTATATGCAGCAGTTGACTTCGCATTTAGTTTGTCTAAAAGAGCCGACTATACAGCTATTGTTGTCGTAGGAATAGATGCTGACAATAATATATATGTCTTAGATATTGACAGGTTTAGGACGGACAGGATTACTGAATACTTTGAGCACATACTTCATCTATCGACTAAGTGGTCATTCCGTAAACTAAGGGCTGAAACAACGGTAGCTCAGGTAGCTATTGTTAAACAACTAAAAGAACTAATCAAACAACATGGCTTATCTATTAGTATAGATGAGTACAGACCTAACAAAAACCAAGGTAATAAGCAAGAACGTATATCCTCTATCTTAGAACCTCGTTACGATAACATGGCTATATGGCACTACAGAGGCGGCAATACTCAAGTACTTGAAGAAGAACTATCTTCTCGTAACCCACCACACGACGATGTGATTGATGCCTTAGCATCTGTGGTGGACATGGCAGTAAAACCCTCTCGCACTGTACGTAGAAACACAGATAACGTAGTACAGTTTAATCAAAGATTTGGTGGAGTTTCCTTCTAATGTCTGGAACAACGATTGACCTTGACACACTTATCGAACCTCACGCAATAGCTTCAGATATTGCTGATCGTTGGACTACGTGGAATAACTCTCGTCAACAAAAAATTGAAGAGTGGAAAGAACTACGTAACTATCTATATGCTACTGACACTCGTACTACTTCCAATAATAAACTACCTTGGACTAATAGTACAACCACACCTAAGTTAACACAAATTTCTGATAACCTTCATGCTAATTATTTCTCAGCTTTGTTTCCTCAGAAGCGTTGGTTTAGGTTTGAAGCTAATGACCAAGAGTCAGACATCAAAAACAAACGTGATGTTATTCAGGCTTACATGGAAAACAAAGTTCGTCAGTCAGACTTTGAGAATACAACTAGCCGACTAATTAATGACTACATCCAGTATGGTAATTGTTTTGCTACTGTTGATTTTGTCAGAGACTATACTGAGTACGAAGACGGTGAACGTGCAGTAAACTATGTTGGCCCTAAGCTAGTACGTATATCTCCATTTGATATTTGCTTTAATCCTTTAGCTCCATCTTTCTCTGACTCACCTAAGATTATTAGGTCAGTTCTTACTAAGGGTGAGATTAAACGTAAGATAGATGAGACTGTTGACAATGAGTATATGAAGGGCATCTTTGACCGTATGATGTCTAATCGTGTGTCTTACTCAGGATCAAACATAGATGTGCATAAGGCTCATGGTTTTTTAGCTGATGGTTTCTCAGATATTAAACAGTACTATGAATCAGACTATGTTGAAATCCTTACGTTCTATGGTGACATCTATGATGGTGACACAGGTGACTTCCACAAGAACCGTGTGGTAACTGTAGTTGACAGAGCATATGTTTTGTCTAATGAACAGAACCCTAGTTGGTTAGGTAAGGCTCCTGTCTTTCATGCAGGTTGGAGAGAACGTCCTGACAACCTATATGCTATGGGGCCACTAGATAACTTGGTTGGTATGCAGTATCGTATTGACCACCTAGAGAACCTTAAGGCTGATGTCTTTGATCAGATTGCATATCCAATTCTTAAGATACGAGGTGATGTAGAGGACTTTGACTTTGAACCTGCAGCACGTATTTACATGGGTGAAGAGGGTGACGTAGGCTACCTAGCTCCTGATGCAACAGCACTTAACGCTGACTTCCAGATTCAGAACCTTGAAGGTAAAATGGAAATGTTAGCAGGTGCTCCAAGGGAAGCTATGGGTATCCGTAGTGCAGGTGAGAAGACAGCCTTTGAGGTTGGTCAGCTTATGACAGCCGCAGGTCGTATCTTCCAACACAAGACAGCACATTTTGAAAGAGTATTCCTTGAGCCAATCCTTAACTCAATGCTTGAGGCTGCACGTAGGAACATGGACTATGCTGATACAGTACGTGTACTAAACGAGGATAGTGGTCTATTCTTCTTTGAGGAAATTACCAAGGAAGACATTAAGGCTAACGGTAAGATTATTCCTATGGGTGCTAGACACTTTGCTGAAAGAGCACAAAGAGTACAAAACATTACTCAGTTGTATCAGCTTAAACTGTCTGACCCATCTATTGCGACACATATGTCAGGCAAAGAGTTTGCTCGTATATTAGCTGATGAACTTGGTGAGCCAACCTTGTTCTCAGAAAATGTAGCTGTAACTGAACAAATGCAAACACAGAGGATTGCAATGGAAGCTCAGGTACAGTTTGAAGAAGAACAAGAAATCGCAGCAGAGAAAGGATTGTAAGATGCCATACAAAAAAGGTAAAGTCCAAGAATACAAAAATAAAACTAAAAAACCAATGGACAAGAAAAAGAAACCTGTTAAAAAGAAAAAATAATGAAAGCCGTTTGGTTTAACAGATGTAAATCTAAAGAGGATAAGTTTGGTGTACGCCAAGCAGTCTTGTCAAACCGTGACAGTCTAGACCGCCTCAAAGAAATTCTTGAGCCTATGCTTAAGGAGACACCACCTACAGCAGACTACGATAGCCCCTCATGGGCATTTAAACAAGCTGATAGGATTGGTTACAACAGAGCACTGACCCAAGTGCTAGACATTATCAACCTAGATAAGGAATAAAATTATGGTATTTACTGATGAGTCTCCAACCAAAGAGACAGATCAGACTGAGCAGACGCAAGAAGATACTCAAACCCAAGAGTCTTATTTGCAGAAACTCGTTCAGGCAAAGGGAGAGAATTGGAGTGATCCTGAAGTACTAGCCAAAGGCAAACTAGAAGCTGATGGTTATATTTCAAATCTTGAAAGTCAACTCACAGAATTGCGAGAAGAACTTAATAAACAAGACTACTCTAAAACTTTACTCGACCAACTTCAAGAACAGGCCGCTGACCCTACTACAGCAAAACTTGGAGAGCCTTCTAATAATAGTAGCACTAATTCACAGAACACCACTGCTAGTCTTAGTGAGGATGACCTTAAGAGCCTTGTTGAAAAGACACTTACAGAACGAGAAAAAGGTACGGCTCTAGCTAATAACCTTTCTCTTGTCGATCAAGAGCTAGAAAAAAGTTTTGGTACTGAGGCAAAAACCAAGGTAGCAAACAAAGCTAAAGAGCTAGGTATGTCAATGGAACGTATGCGTGAAATTGCTGCTGAATCTCCACAGGCTTTCTTTTCTCTTATCGGTGAACCAGAAAAAACCTTTAGCCCTATGGTGCAAGGTTCGGTTCGTACTGAAGGTGTTAATATGCAAAACTCTACGGAACGTGACTTTAGTTACTATCAAAAACTCCGTAGAGAAAATCGTAACTTGTACTATTCTGCCAAGACGCAACAACAAATGTTTCAAGACAAAGATCGTCTTGGTGAAAAGTTTGGTGCATAATAAAGGAACTTAGACTATGGCTATGACCACATCTAATACTTCGTTCCTGCAACGTGCTCAGGTCTACTCATCAGAATTGAAAGAAATTCTACGTGATGAGATGATGGCACAACGGTATGTGCGTATGCTTGATGGTTTTCCTGACGGAAACACTTTCAACATTCCATCTATCGGGCAGGCTCAGGTAGACGACTATACAGAAGACAGTGCTGTTACTTACCGTCCACTCGACACAGGTAACTTCACATTCTCAGTTGACAAATACTTGTCATCTGCTACCTACATGACCAAGAAGGCTGAACAAGACACGTTCTATTCTAATGAACTAATGTCTCGTTTTGTTCCTGAACAAGAACGGTCAATCATGGAGCACTTTGAGACAACTACTCTTGCGGCTGCTGACACAGGCAACGCAAACAGTAACCGTTCTCTTAACGGTGTCAACATGCGTATCGCAGGTGGTGCATCAGGTGTAATCGAACTCGCAGACTTTGCGTATGCTCGTTATGCTCTGAAAAAACAGCACGTACCTGACAGCAATTTGGTAGCTATCGTTGATCCATCAGTAGAGTTTCAATTGAACTCTCTGTCAAACCTTGTAAACGTGTCAAACAACCCACGTTTTGAAGGTGTAGTTCGTGACGGTATCGCAACTGGTATGCGTTTCGTAGCAAACGTATATGGTTTCGACGTATATTGTTCAAACTTCTTGCCTGACTCCAATTCTACAGACACGATCCTAGAACGTAACGGAAGCACAGACACAGATGTAGGTTCTGCATCTAAAGTCAACTTGTTCTTCTCAGCGGATCAGTCTGTAAACCCATTCGTGGGTGCATGGCGTCAGATGCCAGAGGTTGATTACGATTACAACAAAGACAACCAACGGCATGAGTTTGTAACTACTGCTCGTTACGGTGTTAAGTTGTACCGTCCTGAGAACATGGTTCAAATTGTCGCTAAGACAACCATCTCATAAAGGGGGTATAATTTATGTCTTATGTAAACGCAGACGGTTTGGAAATCCTTACTTCAGGTGAGGCAGGAACAGCCGCAAAAAAAGGTACAGTCCTCTCTGGACACAAGAAAGCTCTTGTATTGAACTTGACAGGAACAGAGTTACCCTCTGGTGCTGCAACACCTCAAGACCATGATGCTTTCATCCCTGCAAACTCTTACATCACATCAGCAACTGTAATTATTTCAACAGCTTTCACTTCAGGTGGTTCAGCTACGTTGACAGTTGGTGCTTATCAGCAAGATGGTTCTACCATTGATGCCGATGGTGTTGATGCGGCTGTTGCTTTGTCGGCTCTTAACGCCACAACAAAAGCAGTAGCTTGTGATGGTGCTCTTGTTGGAGCAGCTTTGTCTGTAGGTGATAACGATTGTTACATCGAAGCCTACTACGGCACTGCGGCCTTTACCGCAGGTGAAGCCAAGTTGGTTATTGAGTACATCGAACCTTAAACTATTAGGATGTCCTTAGTTTTCTAGGGGCATCCTTAACTTTTCTCTTGACAACTCTGTTAAAATAGTATATAATGTCTTTACTGAGGCAGGGGCTAAAGGATAAACAATGGCTAACGTACAACACAGTGCTCTTACTGGTAGTGATCTTCACGAACCTAAAGGTGTAGCTTCAGCTACGGCAGGTAAGGTGTATATATCTAACGGTTCTGGTAGTGGTGCTTGGACTTCAGCAGGAGAAATTATTACTGGTTATATAGAAGATGTTTCTACAGCAGAAGTTGTTCATGTTCCAATGCCCTTTGCAGGAACTATCTCTAAAGTTATAACTGTACTAGAGGGTGCTATTACTAATGCTGATGCTACTATCACAGTTAAAAATGCTTCAGCCGCATCTATGGGAACTCTTACTATAACTCAGTCAGGTTCAGCCGCAGGTGATGTAGATACTCTGTCTCCTTCAACTAACAAGACAGTTACGGCTAATAGTTTTATTACTGTAGAAACAAATGGTGGGTCTACAACTCATAAAAAACTAAGGTTTGCAGTAGTACTGGATAAATCATAATGAAACGTACACTCCTAGAAATGGTTCAGTCTATCTTGTCCGACATGGACTCAGAGGATGTGAACGCTATCAGTGATACACTTGAGGCTCAACAGGTAGCTTCAGTTATTGAAGATACATATTATAACATTATATCAGCTAGAGATATACCTGAGCATAACAAACTTATGGAGCTTACTGCTGACTCTAATACATCTAAACCTACTCATTTTAAGTATCCTACTAATACAAAAAATATTCAAAAAGTACAGTACAATATAGGGACTGTCTCTGAGAAAAAATTCAGGGAAGTTTATTTTGTTGATGCTGTTTGGTTTTTAGATCATATGGATCAATCAGGTCTTCTTGTCGAAACTTACGATGGCAACCTAGATATTTTTGTAGGTACTAAACAAGCTCCTACATATTATACTACCTTTGATGATGAAAATATTATTATGGACTCATATGATTCTGACGTAGAATCTACACTACAGTCATCAAAGACAAGAGCTTTAGGTTCTACTTACCCGACTTTTACTATTACTGATAGTTTTGAACCTGATCTAGACGATACAATGTTACCTTACTTACTAGCTGAAGCTAAATCAGCTTGTTTTTCTTTGTTTAAAGCAGGGTCAGACCCCAAGGTAGAACAACAAGCTAGACGTTTAAAGTCCTACATACAAAACGATATGCACAAAACCAAACGAGAAAATAAAAGACCTCACTACGGAAGAAGCTAAATGCTAGAGTTTGTAGAAGACACAGTGAACCAAACCTGTGTGTGTAAGTCAGACAAATATGTGTCAGAAATATACATTAAGAAGTCAGTCGGTGGTAATATATTCTTTGAGATAACTCTTGAAAAGGGTGTTACACCACAGGAATTGTCAGGAAAGTATTCGTCCATACGTAAAGCTCAGGAAGCACTAGAACTTCACCTAAGAAATAAAAAAATAACAAGAGCAACTAGGACTGAGTACTTTAACAAGCAACGTGAAGAACGTAAGAAGGTAACTGATGGCTCAAAGTCTAAGTCAAAAGACAACTAATACCTTTATCAAAGGTCTTATTACTGAGGCAGGTGAGCTAACCTTCCCTGAAGGTGCTTCAGTTGATGAGTTAAACTGTGACCTACGTAGGGACGGTTCTCGCCGTAGACGCTTAGGTGTTGCAACAGAAACTTCAGCCGTTTACTCTAGCTTTACTCTTTCAACCAATGAGTTAGTAACAACTGGTACATGGCAAAACGTAGGTGGTTTAGCTGACCTAGAGTTCCTTGTATTTCAAAAAGGTGCAACTCTTTACTTTTATAATAAGACAACAGCACCTTACTCTGAACAACTTTACTCAGACGGTATTAGTTTAGCTACCCATGAGATTTCTTCTGGTTCAGCTTCACTCCATAAATGTCAGTTTGCTAGTATTAACGGAACACTTGTTGTGTCTTCCGAAGGTATTAACACTATTGTTATTTCTTTTGATAACTCAGCTAACCCTAAGTTTACAGCATCAGCTATAGCATTTAAAATTAGAGACTTTGAGTGGCAGGGTGATGTAACAGGTTACGAAACAGCAGCAACAACAAGTGCTAGTCGTACATATGACACAAAAAACTCAGGATGGGTTGGCACTAAGGGGGCTGCAGCTTTAAGTACTTGGAGTGCAGCTAACTCTAGTAACTACCCACCTTTGACACACCCTTGGTATGCAGGTAAAGACTCAAGTAATGACTTCTCAGCCTCTGAGTGGGACAAAGTATTCGCAGGTTCTACTCTTACAGCCAATGGTCATTACATTATTGATTTTTTTAATAGAGTTAGATCAGGTTTAGCAACAGAAGTTATAAACACAAGGTTTAAAAGTGTAACCTCCTTTTCTGGTCGGGTATTTTACGCAGGTATTGCAGCTTCTGAGCATACAGGCACAGTTCTTTTTTCTAAAGTAGTTGACAATAACGATGATTTAGGTAGGTGTTACCAACAAAATGACCCTACGTCTGAATATCTAGCTGATTTATTAGCTACTGATGGTGGTTATATTTCTATACCTGATGCAATTAACATTCAGAGGCTGTATGCTTATCAATCCTCTTTGTTTGTCTTTGCTGAGAACGGTGTATGGGCTATCACAGGGGTAGATGGTGTCTTTTCAGCCTCATCATACGGTATAAACCGTGTTTCTAGAGTAGGTATTCTTAATCCTCAGTCATTTGTAGAAGCTGAAGGTATTCCCTTTTGGTGGTCAAGGTTTGGTATCCACACTTTAACTACTGACCCTACATCAGGTCAAGGTAAAGAACAAAATTTAACTATTTCAACTATTCAAACACGTTGGGATAGTATTACAGCAGAACAAAAGTCTAAAGTTACAGCAATATACGACAGTATAAGTAAAAAGATTTATTGGGCATACCCTAATGCAGGTGAAACTGTAGCATCTAAGTTAAATAATTTTCTTATTCTTGATTTATCTTTACAAGCCTTTATACCTTGGATTATTTCAGATCAATCATCTTCAACAGACAGTGTAGTAGGTCTATCTTTCTACTCAGGTTTTGGTGCTGACTTTAATGTTGACGTTAGGTCAGGCACAGATGGTGTAAATGATGTACTTGCAGGTACTGATGATGTTGTGTCTACAAGTATCTCTGGTTTTACAACTGGTGATCCTGCGTTAGTCCTTCTAATTAGAAAAGGTTCAGATAGTAAAGTTACTATGGGTTCATTCTCAAGTACAACATTCTTAGATTGGGGTGATACTAACTATACGTCCTTTGCTGAAACAGGTTATGACTTTGTTGGTGACTTAGTTACTAAGAAAAATGCTCCATACATAGCTATATACACAAGACTGACAGAAGAAGGATTTAACTACACAGGTTCAGCTTATGAATCTATCAGACCATCTTCTCTTCTTGTCTCAGCAGCATGGGACTTTAACGATACGTTTAGTGCTACACAACAAGCCTATAGACTTAAGTATCCAATTGTTGTTAATCCATCTGATCTAACTTCTTTTCCATACCCTGAAGATGTCATAACCACAAGACTAAAAATCAGAGGGCATGGTCGATCAGTCAGACTTAAATACTCAAGTGAACAAGGTAAGGACTTTATTCTTTTAGGATGGGGTATAGTACAAGGAAGGAATACTAGGTTTTAGATGACAGAATATACAATACGTGATGCAACCGAACAAGACGTATTAGACACAGTACTAGCAGTCAAACAGTTTTGTAAAGAAATACCACACCCCGCTTGGGGAAAGTTTGATGCTAATAAAGTAAAACAGCTTGTATCTAATCTAGTAGAACATGAGTTAGGTTTTGTCAAGATAGTCGTACATAATGAAGAGGTTGTTGGTGCTTTGATAGGTGCTATTTCAAGTCTACCTATTAATAACATAACAGTAGCACAAGAGTTAATGTTCTGGCTTGACCCTGATCATCGTAATGGAAAGACATCACTTAAGTTAATAGATCAGTATGTTGAGTGGTCAAAAGAAAAAGGCTGTGACTATGCTAGGCTTTCAACAATAGACGAAACTATGGGAACTAAGGCAGGTGTCCTGTTTAAACGTAAAGGCTTTAAGCCAACAGAAACTGCTTATATAAAGGAAGTATAAAATGGCATTATTTACAGCATTAGCTATTGGTGGTGCATTGTCTGTCGGGGCTGCAATAGCAACAGGTGCTGCTGTTTACGGTACAGCAGCTTCTATAAGTGCATCTAACAGAGCAATGTCAGCACAAAAGCAAGCTACTCAAGTTCAGATAAAACAACAACAAGCACAGGTCTCAAGAGAACGGAGAGGTGCTGTACGAAGGGGTTTGATAGCTAGGGCTAGGGCAGCTAACGTAGCAGCTACTACAGGCATGGCAGATACATCAGCTTTCTTTGGTGGTTCAGGTGCTGTGTCATCTCAAATAGGAGCTAACTTAGGCTACGGTAGTATGATGTCAGGTCTTAGTCAACAGCTTACAGGATTGTCAGGTTTGGCTTCACAGGCTCAAGGACAGGCTCAGTTGTTTGGTCAGATAGCTAACTTAGGTATGGGAGGTGCTGACTTTGGTGCTGCATTAAAAGGTATACAAGGTTTTGGTTCACAAGGTAGAGCAAACAGAGCTATGGACAGACACTACTCTAGAAACCAGATTATTTAATAACAGGTAAGACTAAATGGAATCTATCATAACAATAGAAGACATGGTTGCAGCTTCTGACTTTATGTCTACCATAGAGGGTCAAGAAGCTAAACCTAAACCTGTTCTATCGTCTGACTCAGAGACAGTAACTAACAGAACTCAAGAGTTAGCTATAGCTTCTGGTACTTCTGAAGAAGAAGTCAGGGCTTCTGAGGAAGCAGGTGATGATGTCTATAATACTCAAGCTAAAGTAATGAGTAACAAGGGAACACCTACGGACATTATTGATCTAGGTCGTGAGTTAGGTTTTGAGCCAACTGAGGTTATTACCTTAATTAACAACCGTGATGAAAAAGTTAGAGCCTTGCCTGCTGACCAGTATCTTTTAGCTCAAAGTATGTTAGCTGAAGATGGAAGTATCACACCTCAAGCAGCAAGTACTTTGTCTAAAATATCTATCTTCGATCAGATTATGCAACGTAAGATAGAAGAAAATGATGATGGTGTAATACGTAAGTTCTTTACATTTTTAGATGTCAATGTTTTAAGAGCAATTACTTTAGGTGCATTTGAAGGTGTGACATTTAGGTCTAACCGTGAGGGTAAGGAAATCCGTGAGGCATTTACCTCTGGTATGACTAATGAAGAGTTTACAGATTGGGCTGAAGATTACATAGAAGAACGTAAAAACGAGGGTATTTTTAGTCGTAATTCTCTTTGGACTTTGTACAACACAGCTAGTGATAAAACATACTTAGGTAACGATCCATACGCAAACTTAAACTTTCTTTTTGGTGTGGCTGATATTGCTACGTTAGGTCTTACAAGTGTTAGTCGTGGTGCTATCTCAGCAGGACTACAAGCAGGTAAGTCAGGTGGCATTAAAGTAGCTGAAGCCTTGAAGATACGTAAACCAGTGGATGCTGTAGCTCTTACAGAAGGTGGTGAGGCAGCAGCAGAGGTACTAGCTAGACGAGTAGACAATGCAGGTGTACAGGCTGATCAGACACTAGCAGGTCGTTACCTTCCAGAGGAACTAGACCCAGTTCAAAGTCCATCAGCTAGACCATCAAATGCTGCAGGTACTGAGTCAGTTATCCGTAGGACTATCATTGAACAACTAGAGACACTTAACCGAAAGTTTGCTTTTGGTCAGTATCTTCCAGAAGAAACTATCTTTGCTCTGGCTACTAAGACAGCACAAAATATTGTTACAAACTCAGGTAACAAGTTCGTTAATAGTTTTAGGTATTGGGATGAAGGTTCCAATGACTACAAACTAGCTGTACGCTTTGGTAAGAACGAAAGAGGCACACCATATAAAACAAAAGGTGATGCACAAAAGGTAGCTGACTTGTCACCAGAGGCTAACCTAAATGTTGTTAAGAATGAGACAGGCTATGGGTGGTTCCTACAGGCAGAAGAAAGACTAGATGTCCTAAATAAAGTTGACCCTATTGAACGGTTCGATAAGGGTGGTTTTATTTCTGACACTATCAGCAAACTGTTTGGTGCAGCAAGTATTCGTTTAGGTGAACGGCTAGGTACTAAGTTCCTTCAGGCTGAGTCAGGACAGGCTCTTGTCAGGGATATTGTCAAGCCCTTTGAAAAGAAAATTAATGCTCTTAAGACTAGAGAACAAAATGACCTAGCTCAATACTTTGAGGAACTACGTGATAAAAACCTAAGTCAAACTAGACAAGCCCCTAGTGTAGAAGAGTTTTCTGCCCAGTGGACAGTTACGCATGGTCAAGCACCAAATAAAAAAGTGCAGGATGCTTACGAAGCAGTCCTTGAGATTAACGATGCGAGTTGGCACATACAGTCAAGTGCAGCCCTTAAGAAAGCTGTAAGTCAAAACGGTAGACATATAACAATTACTGATGACTTCTCTGAAATAGGATATAGGGTTGATGGCAGTAAAGTTAAGATGCCAGACAATGAGCTTGTATGGAGTCCTATTCGTAATAAATATATAAAAGCCTCTGACCTTTCCTCTGATGCTGTTGTCTATAAACTAGCTAAACCATACATGAGAGTTGCAGGTGACACAAACAATGGTTTCATCTTTGTAACTGACATAAGAAAGACAAGAGCACTTGAACGTGTTGATGTTATGCCCTACAATATTGGTGGCCCAAGGAATAACGGTGGACTACGTTGGTTCTTAGGCTATGAGACTGAAGTTACTTTAGCATCTAAGAATAAATATGCAGGTGGTTTTAAAACATTACTGGGTTCTTTTTCTGAAAGTCAAATACTAAAAGCTCAAAATGAAGTTAATGCTATTGTAAGAAAAGTAACTCAGCTTACAGCAGCTAAAGGTGTTGATGATGTCAGTCAGCTTTCTTTAAGCAGGGCTGAGTACGATGAACTAGGTGTTGTCATCAGAGCTAATAATTCTTGGAAGCCAGACGTTACTGACCTAGAAGACTTGGTAGCTTTAAGGACTAGCCACGGTATTAGTTTTACAAAAGAGTTCGTTAAAAAAGCTAGGGATGAAAAACCAGAAATTAGAGTTGACGGAGATAAGGTAGTAGGAAGTGATCCTGTCTTCATGGGTTCTAATGTAGCAGAAACTCTGTCTATTCGTCTAAACAAAAGTCGTTCCGATACGCCACCCTTGGAGTATGGTGGTGGTCAAGCTAAGAACAT
>UEXM01001710.1_pt1 | contig 15392 bp, 20 predicted proteins | sample 1796661 | NCBI WGS metagenome assembly UEXM01 (sample SAMEA4772469, study PRJEB27181) | metagenome | reverse complement strand
CATGTATTCGGCAAGGTAGTCGCCATCCATCACCCATATTATTCTGTGGACTTTCAAGGGAAAGTATTAAAAATTCACACCACCGCACTTACCCCTTACTAATAATGTAAATTTGCCTACCACGGTGTAATATTCGAACATGATCATAGCTAACCTAATAATCAGCACTTTTTTAGCATCACCCGTCCCGTTCTTCAGGCCGGACCAGCCTATAATCTGCCCCAACTATTTACCCGGGACTAACACCCGAGTACCTCGTGGAGTAGTCTACCAGTACTCACCTACAGAGCTTCGAGCACACCTGCTCAGATGCTATTGTGAAACTGTAAAGACCATTGAGGATATGTGCATTCGAGCCGGCTATGTCGCAGAAGAATGTCAGCAAAAGACTGCACGGTGGATCGAAGAAAATTTACCTATTGCTGCTACCCCTCAAAACCAAGGGGGTAATCAACAGCAGAACCAAAGGCGAAACATTATCATTAACGTGCAGGTGAGGCCTTGAGAAAAGGTTACGTTTTAGCTGTTACAATGATGGTACTAGCTATTGTCTCATCTCTAGCGGTCGGTCTGTATGCTGCTACAAGAGATGAAATGCTCATTGCTGCCAACTATCGACGCAGCACTGCTTCTCGAATAAGCGCTGAAAGCGGACTGCATCACTTTATGGCTCTCGACTTATTAGCCGAAGATTTACGAGATTTATCCGAGGGAAGAGATGTTTTCCCTGTAATTTCAGAGCAGAGAATCCCGGGGACACGACAATTTTATGACGTCCGGATTAGCTTTTGCTGCGAAGGATCAGGTCAAACCCTTAATGAAGATAAATTTTTTGTGATCTCAGATGGCTACTACAAGTCAGGAGGTAAAATTGCAGCAAAATCTACTGTAAAAGCACTGGTCCAGACCAGATAATTTGAACAGTCTTCCTTTCAACCAACATACTTATTTTTGTCTAAAGACTTATCGGAGATTTAGCTTTGAACTTACCGAGATCTAAAACTTTAATTGTTTGGCTTTTTGCCTTTTCCGCAATCTTTTTATTGCTGTCAATGCCCAGCAGCTCTGACAGAGTCAGGAAGTCAATAAGCTATACTGAGATGGTCCAGGTCATCGAGGAAAGCAAGCATTCCGAAAAAGACCCAGCAGTATTAACAATAGACGGCGATAGATGGGAATTAAAGAAGCCAGGCGATTCTCAAATCTTAGTTACAGTAGGTCCTGTTACAGAAGGCTTGCTAAAGCTCATGCAGGAAAGGCACCCTGGGGTTAACTTGGTAATCAAAGAACAAGAGGGTACATCTCTGTTCTGGCTAGCCCTTATTAATCTTTTGCCTTTCATAGTCATCGGTGGGCTCATCTGGGTATTCCTCAGCAAGATGGGCAAGACGCAAGGCCGTGCAATGGACTTCAATAAAAGCAAGCACAAGGTCATCCCACCTGGGGGTAATTCAACAACTTTTGAAGATGTTGCTGGATGTGACGAGGCTAAAGAAGACCTTGAAGAAATAGTAGACTTCCTTAAGAATCCAAGTAGATACTTTAAGTTAGGCAGCAAGATGCCAAAAGGGATTCTGCTCTCAGGCCCACCAGGTACAGGTAAGACACTGCTTGCAAAAGCAGTAGCCGGCGAAGCTAACTGCTTCTTCTTCAGTATGTCAGGATCAGATTTTGTTGAAATGTTTGTCGGCGTCGGCGCAGGCCGCGTGAGAGACTTGTTCAACGAAGCTAAAGAATGCGCACCTTGCATCATCTTTATCGATGAAATCGACGCTGTAGGTCGCCAACGAGGCGCAGGCATGGGCGGCGGCAATGATGAGAGAGAGCAGACGCTCAACCAGCTCCTTGTTGAACTTGACGGCTTTGAAGAAAACAGTGGTATCATTGTTCTTGCTGCAACAAACCGACCAGACGTTTTAGACCCAGCATTGCTTCGCCCAGGAAGATTCGATAGGCAGGTCGTGGTTCCTCTTCCAGATATCAAGGGGCGTACTATGATTCTTGAGGTTCACGCTAAAGATGTACCTCTCGATCCAGAAGTAGATTTACAAGTTGTCGCAAAGTCCACGCCAGGATTTTCAGGCGCTGACCTTGCAAACTTAATCAATGAAGCATCTTTGATGGCAGGTAGAAGAGACTCAGATCGTGTTTCTCAAAAAGACTTCGAGACTGCTAGAGATAAGATTACAATGGGTTCGCCTAGAAAATCGATGGCAATGTCAGAGGAGCAGAAGCTTGCTACTGCTCGACATGAAGCAGGACATGCAGTCGTCGCTTACTACACAGCAACATCAGATCCTTTACATAAAGTGACGATCATTCCTCATGGAAGAGCGCTCGGTGTCACAATGCAGATTCCGACAGAAGATAAATACTCTTCAACTTGGCAGGAATACGAAGACAGAATTAAGGTGTTACTCGGTGGGTATCTTGCTGAGAGAATGTACTATGGTCTCAAGGGGTCTACAACAGGTGTTTCTAACGACCTGAAGCGTGTTAAGCAGATTGCTTCAAGGATGGTCAGAGATTTTGGTATGTCTTCATTGGGTCCTGTCTATATGGGATCAGGTAATGACAATGTCTTTCTAGGCAGAGAAATGGCAATGGCTCGTCGGAGCGATTGCAGTGATGAAACTGCAAAGAAGATGGACGATGAAATCCGAAAAATTATTGATCAATGCATGAGAGAAGCCCAGGACATTCTGCAAGCGAACCGTGATAAGGTCGATGCAATGACTGAAGACCTGATGGAAAAAGAAACACTCAATGCAGAAGAACTTTCTTGGATCTTTGAAGGTCGTCCAGAACTTCCTCCTGTAGATGATTCAAATTTAGATATCGCAGACTCAGCTCATGTTGTAGACATCGAGTCCGGCGGAGATTAACAAAAACAAATTAGCTTTTTGTTGTATACTACAAAGAGGTAAAAAATGTCTAACACACTTCCTTTTGGTACACCTGTAATCTGTATTTCGCACAATAACTTTAAACAAGCTCACGGCCGAGTTTTAGGGTTCGATCCCGTAAACAGCAAGTACTTTGTTAAGATAAACGAAGGTCACCAATTGTGGCTCACAAGAGAGCTTGTTATTCCAGTAGAGCAAACAAATTGCCGATATTAGGAATTAGTTCATGCCTACTTGGAAACAATGTTCGTTACAATCGAGGACATTGTAGAAGTAATTTTATTACAGACACTCTAGGCAAACACGTGACTTTTAGGGCTGTATGTCCTGAAGTCGAATCAGGAATGCCAACACCAAGAGAGACAATGTCCCTGCACGAGTCACCAGATGGAACGAGGTTGCTTGGAAATCACACAGGTGATGATTACACCGAACAGCTAAACGAAGCTGTGCAGAGAATACTTAATGAACCTAGAATGATAGGAATGAATGGCTTTATAGTAAAGTCTAAATCACCTTCTTGTGGTTTGCATCGTGCTACTTTTACAGATCGTAGAGGTGTGACAAGCAGGTCTTCAGCGGGCCTGTTCACTTCCGCACTAAAATCTGCTTATCCTAATTTGCCTGTTGAGACAGAAGGAAGACTTAACGACGCCAATATCAGATATGACTTTCTTACCCGCATCTTCGCCAATCAGCGCCTGGATGATATTAAAAAAGACTTGTCACCCTCAAGGCTAATCGAGTATCATACACAAAATAAATCACTAATTAGATCACATCATGAGATGCTTTACAGAGAGCTAGGTAGATTAATTGCTGATCTATCGCCAGGTGTAGATGTTGTTTATAACAAGTACAGAACTCTTCACGCAGAGGCTTTGTCACACCCGTCTTCTCCGGGAAGGCATCATAATGTGCTCATGCATCTTTACGGATATTTTAAAAACACTCTGAGAGATGCAGCAAAATCAGATCTAAGAGATGTGATTGACAAATATCGAAAAGGTGTTGTTCCGCTAACTGTCCCCACAATGATGATGCGCCAGCATGCCAAGCACTTTGAAGATTTATATGTTGAGCACCAGACATATCTCCAACCTTTTCCCGTTGAATTGATTAAATAGATTTAACTTACGCGTCGTAGGAAATATTTATTATTTGCTAGTACTCAAGGATTTAAATTGTCAAAAGAAGGCCTTAAACAAGAAGCAGCCAAGCGCAAGCCTCGAAAGAAAGGGCAAAAGCGCAAGAGCTCCAAGCACTCAGATCTCTACACCGATGAGGACCCAAAGGGTACGATCAAAGGCCTGGGATTTAAGGATGCAGCCACTGCAAGAAAAGGCAGGGCGATTATAAACAAAGTACGCCGAACACACGCACACAAGGTGCAGGCAGCTCTGGTTATGAAACAGCGTGCCAAGGTTGCCAAGGAAAGAACAAAGGATCCCGAGAAGAAGAAGAACCTCAATGCAGCTTACAAAGTTTGGTCAGAGTTTCTTGAGAAGCTAAAGGAGAAAACAAAGAAGATGAAGAATGAATCAGCTGTAATTAACGAAGATTTGTCTGCCATTCCGCGCCCCTCTGAATGGTACCAGAATGCGCTTGATTACTGGGGCGGCAAAAACGACCCGGCTGTTCAAGCGATACATGATACTCTTTCTTCTGCAGAAAACGTTCCCTTTGCCAGCATCCCAGCGGGCATCATGAATGCTTTTATTTATCACTCTAAGGGCGAAAACCAAAAGGCACTCTTATCCCTAGGCTTTGCGGCTTTAGGCGGTGCCACCGCCAAGTACTTAGCCAAAGCGATCAAGAACCCAGGTTCTGCTCAAAAGCTTTTTGCAAACTTAGGCCACGCTGGTAGAAAATTAGCAGGGAAGATAAAAGGGCATGACTTCACTATTTTGCTTAGGAACCCAGATGCAGCCCAAAAAGCAATCGCTTCAGCAGCTTTAATTACACCTGCAGCAGGCGAAGCTGCAGAAGACCAGATTAATAAATTACTCGACATGTCAAAAGAAGTGCACATGGAGCTGCAGAGATCACAAAAGCTTCATGACGAGTTTAAGAAGACCATACCAAGATTTACAACGAGAACAATACCAACTCAAACACCGGTTCCAGGCGGAGACGGAGTGCGAGATTACGATAAGCAGATGTCTGTGCCGATTGACGAGAAGAAAAGAAAACACCCACGTTACCGACCACCTCGCAAGGATCCCAAGACAGGTAAGTACGACAATCCATGCGGCGACGGTTTCGCACCCGGCGCACAGTCAGGTGTTAAGACAAAGATCGGCCCACAAAGTGGTAGACGTGTGAGCAACTGCGAACCTACCAGGAAGAAAAAGAATGAGTCGGTATTAGAAGCTGTGATCGAGCGCCTTCTGCAGGATAAAAACATTTAACATTATGTGTAATAAATGATACTTATTAGCGGAGCACTATCATGAAGATTAATCTATTCGACTTAGAACGTATTATTAACGAAGAGTTGACTCGCGTTCTCGAACAGAAAGAAGCTGAGTGTCCTGCTCCCACTCAAGACCTTGAGCTGAACACCAAGAACCGAAACTCCGCCATTCAGGCTGAGTACATCCAGTACGGTCCGCTCAACCTTGCGGATACGAAGTATTGGGACCGAGCAGCAGAGCATTGGAACACTGATCCTGATATCGCTAAACAATCGCGCTGCAGCAATTGTGTGGCTTTTGATATCTCTCCTCGCATGCTGGAATGTATGCCTGGCCCAGTTTCAGAACCACTAGCTGATGATGAAGGCTATCTAGGCTATTGCTGGATGCACAATTTTAAATGTCATTCCGCGCGCGCATGTTATACATGGGCAGCTGGCGGCCCTATTAGTGATGACGAAGTATCTCTAGAGTGGCAAGACCGGCAGCTTTCGAAGGACGCAAGCTAATGCCTTACAAAAAGCGCAAAATCAAATGCAAACAAGCAGACGGGGACAGAGGAAACTATGTTCTCACATACACAGACAAAAAAGGAAAGCGGCATAGAGCTTGTCATACAAGCAAAAAGAAAATGCAAGGCCAAATCGCCGCAATAGAAATTGGAGAATCAACCATGAAAATCGCAACAGGAAAGCTTAAGCAGATAATTCAGGAGGAGCTAACTTCTCTGACTGAGCAAGGGTTATCCGCATCTCGCATGTCACAAGGTGAGACTGAATCTGAGAATATGGCACTAGTATTAGACGTTATTATGCTTGGTCTGGAAGCTTATACTTCTGGAAAACTGAGCAAGGAAGACGAGCTGGAATACAGCGATGACGTGCAATCCGTTCTTGAACGCAACGTCCCAGTGACAAAGTCCATAGCTGATATCGTACGAGAACTTGAATTGGCAGGTTCCCGACAAGGTAGCGGCAGTGGAGCTCCTCCAGGATCACCTCTCGACGATTTTGACGAAGCGGTGGAAGAAGCACTCGAAGATTATCCAGCCAGTCCTGAGGAAGCTCAAGTCTCTGCGAAGGAAGTCGCTAGAGATATCATCATGGTTAAGGTAGGTCCTGAGCAATACACAAAGCGTGGTCGTCCTAGCTGGGTTGAACGCGCTGTTGAAGAACACGGTGAAGACTTTATCATGACACGTGCTGTTGGCACTGCTAAAGATTTCGGATACGAATAAGGAGCTTCTCATGAAGATCACCAAAGTTAAACTGCAACAGATTGTCCAAGAAGAGCTTTCAAGAGCGATCTCTGAGAATTTCGATGTCGTAGACAAATCGACAGGTGAGGTCATGAGATTTGGAGATGATGCTCGGTCCGCAGCCCCGGAATCAGCACTGCCTAGTCTTTTCAAGCGCCTTGGGATTGAACAGGATTTAGAAGACAAAGAGGGCGTAGAACTTAACGCAGATGATTTTGAAAAACTCTCCGATGAGATCGAGGGCAAGCAGCTCAAACGCCAGGCTAAAAAGCAGAGACAAGACCGTGATGCTGACGATGAAAGATTGAATCATGATAATCTAAAAGCAAGGCTTAGAGCATGGGCAGATGACGCAGCTGCAGGCTGGGAGTCAGATTTTGCAGCAGGCAACCAAAGTGTCTCAATCGAGGACGTGGCCTACGACCTTGCAAAATCTGCTGAGCATTTCTTCAAGCAAGATGAATGGGAAGAAATCATGTACGCCTTCGATGAGAATGAAGCAGATGTCATCTCATACATCGCAAGCTCAATGTGAGTGACTACAATGAAGATTGAAAAGTCTAAATTAAAGAAAATAATTCAGGAAGAGCTTAAGTCCGCGTTGTCTGAAAACATTCAGCTTCAAGACAAGTTCGTTGTTCGAGTTACTTCCTCAAGCCCATACTCTCCCGCACGCACCAGCTATTGGCCAAGCAATGCTGAGCCATTTGTTGGTTCTCAAGCAGAGGCTCAAGAGCAGGCAATTAAGGCAACTGAAGGCCCTGTCCCAGGAAAAAGAAGTCGATTCGCCCGTGACTGGAGAGTTGTTGGTCTTGACGGTGTGCTCGACAGAATGAAGACCGATGATCCGATGCGTGCTCCTTTAATGGCAGCATCAGCAAGATCTAGAACTAACAATGCTGATCTTAATTTAGATGGCAATTTAGATACTGACGAACTTGAAGCAATATCTAAAGAATTAGCTTCTAACAAGATTTAACTAGAGGTATAACATGAAAATTACAGCAAGTCAGCTTAAGCAGATTATAAACGAAGAACTAGCTAATATGGCAGGTTCCGGAGAATCTTCACCTCATGGCAGCGGCTATGAAATGGTTGAAGAGAAAGAAGAGCCTACGCTTTCTGATGAGATTAACAAGGTGGTTATTGACGTGCTTCGTCAAGAAGGCGGCGCCGCAGGATATGATCCTATTAAGGATGCAGTTGTCAAGGCAGTCGGCATGGACAAAGCCTTTGATGAGATGCTCAAGATGGTAATCGTTGCACACGCAGATGTCTCTCAGCACGAGGACGGTGACTACATCGAAACTTCAGGCCTGAACTAAGATGAAGATTACTGAGTCACAGTTAAGAGGCATTCTAAGCAAGGTTTTGCTGGAGTTTACTCCTGCTCTCAAGGCTGATGCTGAGTGGGCAGACCTAACTGATGGTTCGGGGCCAATGAAGGGTCTGATGTCAGGCAAGACAATACCGCAGGCTATCAAGGATCTTTACAGGCACTTGCTCGAACTAGAACCAGGTGAGCTTGAAGATCAATATCCAGAACTAGATGCCAAAATCATAGCCTCAGGCGATGATGATCAAGCTCTTGATCACCTCAGAGTGGTCGTCACAGCAGTTCATGCTGAGAACGAGAAAGATTACGATCGAGATGCCGTACGCCAGGATTTGATGTATTTTGCCACCAAGTCAAAACGCCCAGAGCTAAAGGCCTTGCAACAGCGTGTACTCGATCCCAAGGAGCCTGAGTACACGATCGACTCACTGGCATACGAAAAAGATTTAAAAGCTATTCTCGGCAAGATTGAGGACGAGGTTGCTAGCTTATCTGATGAAGAAGCCAAAAGAATACGCAACATTTTTTCAGCTGAAGAAGATGAGGACCGTTTTGCGCGCCCACGCCCTCAACCCGGCTTTAAGGCAGACACTGACGCTGCTACAGTGCCAGGTGTCAAAGAAGAAGGTAAGAAGAAGCGCAAGAGCCAAAAGATGCCTCGAGGTTACAAAGCCAAAAAAGGATCGGCCCGCGGCGACAAGCTTCGGAGCCTTACCAAGAGATATCAAGATGCGAAGAAGACTCCTGGCAAATCAGATGATATGGCTGCAATGAAAGCTCGCGACGACTATGAAAAGAGCATTGCCAGGAGCAAAGATTTCAAACCTCGTAAAAGCAAATACACAGAAGGTGAAGCTATGAATGAAGATCTATTAAGACAGCTCATCCGCGAAGCTCTCATTGCAGAGAAAAAGCTGAGCAAGAAAACCCGCACAGCACTGAAAAACAAGGCTGAGAAGCACAATGCACCTCTCGGCGCACTAACTGCTGTTTACCGCAAAGGCATGGGAGCTTTTTATTCCTCAGGATCTCGTCCTGGCATGGGCCCGCAGCAGTGGGCAATGGCTCGAGTAAACAGCTTCCTCAAAGGTGGCAAAGCGCGCCAGGTCGATGCAACTCAATGGGACAAAGTTAAGAAGCACCGTAAAAAGAAGCGGAAGAAAAAATGAAGATCACTGTAAGTAAGTTAAGAAAAATTATCCAAGAAGTGCTTGAGGAAACCAAGTACGATCCTATTGACCCGACAAAGCTTCATCTCGAAGAAGAAATGGATGAGTACGGCCGCCCTACAGATCATGATAAGATCGACGAGCAAGACCAAGACGGCGACGGTGATGAAGACTTCGCAGATGTGATGATCTCTCGCATGACAGCTTCAGGTGTGGACAAAAAAGACGCCATCAAGAAAACCTCACGCAAGAAGTACAACGAGAAACCCGCAAAAAAAAAGATAAGTGAGAATCTGCAATACCACGTTGATCACGGTGTCGGTGTTGAGAAGAACGTGTTCCGCCCAGGATCCGAAAAATTCCTTGCATTGTTTGCTGAAGCTCGTGAGCTAAGCAAGCAAGGTCTGTACGAAATCTCGTCAGAAGAATCATACTACATTAATGAGACGGACTTGGGTGACTACGGAGTCTACGAAGGTATGAAGGTACCGCTTGACTACCCGATGGTGCACGAGGACGAGCTTGACGAGGCGGAGTACAAAGGACGTGAAGTTGAGCTGAACAAGCCTCGCAGGGGTGGTCGCAAGAAGTTCTACGTTTACGTTAAAGATCCAAAGACTGACAATGTGAAGAAGGTAGAATGGGGATCGAAAGATATGTCTGTGAAGATCGCAGACCCTGCTAGACGCAAATCTTTTGCTGCAAGACATCGTTGCAAGTTCACTACCAAGAAAGACAAGGCAACTCCTCGATACTGGTCATGCCGAACTGGTCGCTACCCACATCTGACCGGATCTAAAAAAAGTTACAAATGGTGGTAATTATTTTCACTTGACGTGTACTAGCGCATACCTTCGCAATACAATAGCGTATGGAGGCCCTAGGCATATGGCAAGAGGATGCGACTTTCTTTACAAGAATCGTGAACACACACTTACTTACGAAAACTTACCTGATGATTTAGACATGGTGCGCCAAGTCGCCCAGTCTTTTGTTGAATCTAATATTGACAAGAATCTCGGCGACATGGAGTCGCTCACCCCAGGTTTTATGAAAAACGCGCTAAAGGAAGCCGGAGATTTAGGCCTTTTAGGTGCAGCAGTACCTGAAGATCTAGGCGGATCTGACATGGGTTTCGTTGCGTCGATGATCGTTGCCGATGCTGTCGGCCCAGGTGGCTCATTCGCTACGGCTTTCGGCGCACAAACCGGCATCGCAATGCTTCCAATCTTACTATACGGAACTGATGCACAAAAAGAAAAGTATATTCCAGGTCTAGCAACAGGAGATCTAGCAGGCAGTTACTGCCTAACTGAGCCCGGCGCAGGATCGGACGCGAACAGCGGTAAGACAAAAGCAGAGCTATCAGCTGATCAAAGACAATACATTCTAAACGGTCAGAAGATGTGGATCACAAACGGCGGGTTTGCTGATGTCTACATTGTATTTGCCAAGATCGATGATGACAAGAAGCTTTCATGTTTTGTTGTTGACAAAGATTCTCCTGGATTATCTGTTGGCGAAGAAGAGAAAAAGCTTGGAATTAAGGGCAGCTCAACAGTTCAAGTCTACCTTGAAGATTGTAAGATATCTGTCGAAAGCATGCTGGGCAAAAGACAAGAGGGCTTCAAGATTGCTCTGAATATTTTGAATGCAGGTAGAATAAAACTGGCGTCTTCTGCAAATGGTGCAGCTAAATCAACCCTTGAACATTCTTTGCGATATGCAGGAGAAAGAAAGCAGTTCGGAGGAGCTCTATCTAGCTTTCAAGCTATACAGCATAAGATCGCCGAGATGGCACAAAGAACGTTTAGTTCTGATACTGCGACTCTTGCTTGCGGAGATGACATCGAAAAGCTTGAAAAATCTTTAATCGCGTCAGGTGGTAATGGTGTCTATCGCTCTAAAAGAATTGCCCTTGAAGAGTATGCAGTTGAATGTGCGCTCCTAAAAGTCATCGCATCAGAATCACTTGATCACGTTATTGATGAAGGATTGCAGATCTACGGAGGCATGGGATATTCAGCCGAAGCCCCGATGGAAAGAGCATATCGCGACGCAAGAATTACCAGAATCTACGAAGGAACTAATGAGATTAATCGGATGGCTGGCGCTGGTATGGCAATTCAAAACGTCCAAAAGAACCTTGGAAAAACACTGCTAACGATCTTCAAGGAAACTGTGATGTCAGTCATTAGTCTCCCGAAAAGAATTGTTACAGAATCAGTTGGCACTTCAAACATATCAGGCGTCAGGGCGTTAACACTTTTACTCACTACAGTTTGCATGTTTCTTTACAGGAAAAACATAAGAACCCAGCAAGCAGTTCTCATGTCTCTCGCTGACATGATGTCAGAACTTTTAATGCTTACATGCACACATTCACGAGTTTCAAATTCTGGAAAAGATAAATCATATATGTCTCACATCCTATCCTTGCAAGCATTCCAAGCAAACCAGAATGTAAAGATCTCTGCTAATGATATCATCTCGAGCTTGCCTTCACCTGTACTTAGGGCTCCACTTAGATTACTAGCACTTATATGCCTCGCAGGACCTCGAGTTTCAAGATTTAAAGTCATGGATAAATTAGGGGAAAAGCTAGTAAACGAATCTGCTTAGGGATACTTATAAGCGGAGCTAAAATGAAAAATTACCCGTTCAAAGAAACACAAGTCAGCGAAAACGTATATCGCAGAGTCTTCTCACCTGAGACTAAAGACGACGAATTGATCTGGCATCGCGATGCTGAAGATAGAAAAATTTACGTTGTTGAGTCCACAGGATGGAAATTTCAACACGATGATTCTCTACCGGTCGATCTCACACCTGGTGATGTTATCAGCGTTGAAAAAGAGCAGTGGCACAGAGTGATCAAGGGTGAAGGACCGCTAGTTGTAGAGGTTCATAAGCGCGCAAATGACATGATCAAGATCACACTGGGTGAGCTTAGGGAAAGAATTTCAGAAGCTAAAAAGAAAAGCAAAAAGAAAAGGCCTTCTGGATGGCTTCCAGCAACACCAAAGAACTTAGATCTCGATAAGCCTTTTACTGCAGATAGCTGGATTACCAATACTACAGGTGTCCCTGTCAATGTTCTCGTAAAGAACTATCTTTCTTCAATGGGACTATTGGACGAAGACGAAGATTAAATCTAACAGTTACTAAGCGCATATTTATTTATGTGAGGAGCTGCTATGTTTACAAAATATCTATCAACCTTTATCGCTGTTTCGCTTTTAGCTTGCGGAACAGACGGTTCTGTAGATGAACCAATTCAAGATCAACACTTAGAAGAAGTTTTATCTCATGAGTGCGTTACTCGAGGTACTGGCAATAGTCCAGGTACTAAAATCGGCGATGCAACTTTTTTAAATTGCTTCGGAGATACTGTTTCAATCCACAGTTCTTGCGGTCAAGGCAAGCTAACTGTCTTAGCAATCGGTGCCCTTTGGTGCGGGGCTTGCGAAGGATACTTCAAGTCCCTAACATACGATCATGAGATATCCGAGCCAGGATCTTGGGACTACTATATTATCGAAGGCCAAGCACAAGATCGCTCTACTAACATCACGCCTGAAGCATGCATCGAATATGCTGAGAAAATCAACGCAGACCCGGCTCGAGTTCTGATCGACCCAAACTGGAGAACTTCCATCAATGGCGGACTGATAGATGTCTGCTCATCCAACGGATCTATCTCCCTTCCTTTCATGAGCATTCTTGATAGCTGGGATTTTACCTATGAGTACAGCAGGTCTTGCGGCGGCTCATCCGATGATAGATCGAACTGGAGAGAGTCTTTTATTGGCGAGCTAAGGGAGGAGTAAGAAGTTGACCAGAGTTTTAACGTTTATCTTATTTTGTCTTTTGTCTTCGTGTCATGGTTCTGCAAATACGACCCGAGAACGTCCACCACAGATCAATTCTGAAAACCTGAGACCTACTATTGTTAATACAAGTGACTACTTGCTCTTGGAGATGACTGCACCCAAAGTTTTAAAGAGAAAAGATAGAATTATTTTTAGGTTTAGTGTTGTTGCGCCTTGGGACATGTTTATAGATGAAGACTCCATAAGAGTCGAATTGGAGCACAATGAGAAGATAATTGTTCAAAAAAAGATCTTCACGAAAAAATCTGCAAATAAAATTGATCAAAATAGAACATACGTTTTTGACACCCTGCTCGTAGCACGCAAAAAAGGTAAAGCCAAGATCACTGTCAAGGCATCATGCTTGGCGTGCGACAAAGATGATGAGTGTATGGTCCAAGGTGCTGTCAGGAGCTTAAATTTCTTGATAAAGTAAGGGTAACACCTGCTTTGAAACCATACTTATAATCGTTATGAATTATCCTGATGACATACTGTCTGATGACGCTCGAAATATATTTGATCTTCTGCAAGAAGATGAAGCAATTTCCTTGCCTGAAATCCTCGACAGAGTAAAAGATCTTCAAGAAGCAGATGATAGCTTTTCTAACGCTAGGGTCAAAAACCTTGTGGGCGACATCAAAGATCTCCAGAGAGATGTTAAAAAACTGCATGAGCATGACAGCGACCCTACCTGGCCTGCAGAATATTTTGAAAGATATTTTGACATTATTAAGACGTCTAAGAGATTGGGCATCACTTAGGCAATATATATTGTTGTGATCTTTGCTCCAGCGATTTGCTGGCGCAATAAGAAAGGTATAGATGTCTTGATTCCTCCCACACCGCCAGGCTCTAATTACACGCTAGAAAACAGCAGTGAAATCTGTCGGCAGTTTGCAATTGCTTCTTTAGCAAATGTGATCAAAAAGGTTTCAGACTCACACGAACAACCCCTCAGATACCGAAACATCAGAAAAGATGCGCATCTATTACTCCTTGACATTTTAGGTCATAAAGGAGTATGGACTACCGAGTGGGCAGAAGAATTAGAAAACATAATAAACGCTGCTCGAAAATCGGGTATTTTGCTAGGAGCAAACATGAAAAATCCAGTTTCAATCCATCCGGCCCTAGGGTTCTTAACAAACATATATGACGAAGTTTATAGACAAATAAAATCAGATCCGGATGTTGACTGCCTTAGAGTTAGAAATCTAATAGATGACGTTATTGATTTAGATTCTGACCTCTTGATCTGGTCTCTAAACAACGATACAGACAATATGCCCCAGCAGCTTAGTGACAGATATGTTGATGTTCTTGCGACTGCCAAGCGCCTCGATCTTCTGCCCTACGGATTTGAAAAGAACCTTACATCAGCTAAGGGTCAAAAGTAGCCTCATGAAACCGATTATAATACGCAGTGCACTATTAACACGTCTTGTGTCTTGGTTTTTTCCTGTTGCTGGAATCACGATCTGGCCGTTTATAATCGTAAATCCTAAGTATGAAAACGAACGGCTAATCAATCACGAAAGCATTCATATACACCAACAGACCGAGCTTTGGGTTTTAGGGTTCTACGCAGTTTATTTGTGGGACTGGCTTCGTTTTCTCATTCGCACTAGAAATCCGCAGGAAGCATATAGAATGATTAGGTTTGAAAGAGAAGCGTATGCAAACGACACTAATATGCTTTACTTGGAAGACAGGTCGCAGTACGCTTGGCTGAATTACGAGCCGGAGGACATGAGTTGAAAATACAGAAGCTCAAGCAGATTATCAAAGAAGAGTTAACTAGAGCGTCAAGAAGTGACAGAGCACGTATTGATGTCGACGGGCATACTGTTGACTGTGATCTAGCACTATCAGACGCTCAGCGCATGCACGGCATGATGGACAGAAAAACGATGGGTGCCAACGAAGGAATGCTGTTTGTTTTCCCAAAACCAGAACATCAATCTTTCTGGATGCGCAACACCCATGTTCCGCTTGATGTGATCTTTGCTGATGAAGCTGGCCAAGTTCTGAATGTTGAGCAGGGTCACCCAATGTCTGAGTATCGAATGCTTTCAAAAGGCCCAGCTAAGTTTGTGCTGGAGGTGCCAATGGGCTGGTGCAATAAAAGAAGAGTGGGTCCAGGGTCAATCATAAGGTTTTGATCAGCTCCCTCTTCGAGGGAGGTATACATTTTACTCTCTAGCGTAATAGTTATAATGTGTTTCCTATAGCTACCAGGAGAAATTATGAGCGCTCACCTTAAACCAAAAAAGACCATTCTTAAATTTCGCGTGGCATCGCCAGAAGAAACATTTCTAAAAAATAAAAAGAAAGCCGCACAGGCACGTACAGAGCGTCCTCCTGCAGATTTTGGAGCCGCAGAAATGGGCTTCGGTGCAGAGAGCATGCAGGAGAATGACATGAAAAAGAT
>UEXM01002008.1_pt1 | contig 15399 bp, 14 predicted proteins | sample 1796661 | NCBI WGS metagenome assembly UEXM01 (sample SAMEA4772469, study PRJEB27181) | metagenome | reverse complement strand
CGTATGAATTCAAAGTCGATAGCTAAGTCTACGAGTCGTACTAAGTGGTCTTGTGGAACAAGGTGGTCAATTGCGACCATTTCTAATTCATGTTGTTGCGGGGTTTTATCTCTAAGCATAATGAACTATCCAAATTCACTCTGCTTATTAGATCAAAGGGCTCGAGCTGTGTCTAGCCCTTTTTCAACAGTCTGAGCCATGTTTAACATGGCTTTTTTATTGCCTGCTGGTCGCATTAGTGCAGCATTTAAGTATATAATACCCGCCATAAAACCGGACATAAGTCCGCTATTTTTAAAATACATTACTGAGGAGTATTTATGACTGTTGGCATTATTATGGGTTCTAAATCAGATTGGCCAACCATGGAACACGCCGCCCTTATGCTAGAAAAATTTGGCATTGAGTATGAAACTAAAGTGGTTTCTGCCCACCGCACTCCTCAATTACTTGCCGATTACGCAAGTTCAGCCGCAGAACGCGGTATTAAAGTTATTATTGCAGGCGCAGGTGGCGCGGCGCACTTACCGGGTATGGCGGCGGCGTTTACATCTCTGCCAGTTTTAGGCGTACCCGTTAAATCTAAAGCGCTAAACGGTGTAGACTCTCTGTTATCTATTTGCCAAATGCCAAAAGGTGTTGCGGTAGGTACTCTTGCTATTGGTGAGCCCGGTGCTGCAAACGCAGGTTTATTAGCGGCACAAATCTTAGGATGTCAAAATCCAGAAATATTCGCAAAAATCGAAGCGTTCCGTAAAGAACAAACTGAGACTGTTTTAGCTAACCCAAATCCTGCAGAGTGATCATGAATATTTTAATTTTAGGGGCAGGGCAGCTAGCACGAATGATGAGCTTAGCTGGTGCACCGCTTAATTTAAATGTGGTTGCTTATGATGTAGGCAGCAAAAAGATTGTACATCCGCTTACCAATGAAGTGTACCCAACAACGCTCGAACAAGCGATAGAAAACGCTGATGCTATTACGGCCGAGTTTGAACATATTCCAGATGATGTACTTACACAGTGTTGTAATAGCAATAAGTTTTATCCGGGCAAACAAGCCATTAAAACCGGTGGCGACCGTACGCTTGAAAAAGCGCTCCTAGATAAAACCGCGGTCGCATGCGCGCCATATCAATTAATTACAGAAAAAGCGCATCTTGAACTCGCGGTTCAAACACTTGGTAAGCCATTAGTCATTAAAACATGCCAAGCGGGTTACGATGGTAAAGGCCAATGGCGTTTAAAATCAGACGATCAAATTGAGCAAATTTGGGCTGAAATGGCTGATTTTATTGCATCAGGCACTGAGCACGCTCCGCACACCATAATTGCAGAAAAAATGATCCCGTTTGATCGTGAAGTCTCTATTATTGGTGCGCGCGATAAACACGGCCATGTTGCTATTTATCCATTAACTGAAAACGAGCACACCGAGGGTGTGTTAACGCTTTCGGTTGCAGGTAAAAACAATAATAGCCAACTAGAGCAACAAGCAATAACGGCATTTACCCGAATTGCGAATGAGCTTAACTATGTTGGTGTACTCGCCATTGAGTTTTTTGATGTGCAAGGTACATTACTGGTTAATGAAATTGCGCCGCGAGTTCATAACTCAGGCCATTGGACGCAACATGGTGCTCATTGTTCGCAATTTGAAAACCATATGCGCGCTGTTGCCGGCCTACCTTTAGGTAGTACGCAACTTAAGCAGCCTACTGCTATGATAAATGTATTAGGCCAAGCACAAATCCCTACTGATGTGTTAAAAACAGCAGATGTTACCAGCCATTGGTACGGTAAAAGTGTAAAACCTGGTCGCAAAATGGGCCACATTAATGTATCTGCTGATAATTTACAGCAATTAGGTGAACGCCTTGGTGAACTCGCAATGTGTTTACCAGAGCAAGATTATCCCGGTGTATTAGCTACCAGCAAATCGCTATTATAAGTTAAAAAACAAAGCGATAAATTGAACTTAACTTCAATATATCGCTTTACCTTCTAAAGGTTCTTTTCAATGATCCATCCAAAGTTTCGTACTATTGTGTTTGCCTTTTTATGGCACTTTTCATGTCAGGTTTTATGTCGTTAGTTATTTCTCTATTTAATGTTGGTATGGTCGATAACATCGTATCTATCTGGCTTAAAGCGTGGTTATTTGCCTTTTGTATTGCCTTTCCAACGGTTATATTTGTTGCCCCCGTTGTCCATAAACTGACTAATAAACTCATTCGCGCTTAACGTTATGATTATCGCTAAATTACATAAACCTGTATTTATAATATTACTGGCTTTGTGCATCACTCCATTTATTGGCGCTGGTAGTGCCTTGGTTATGGGGGCGTTATTTGCGATTACCTTGGGTAACCCGTTTGCTGAGTTATCACAAAAGGCCAGTAAATGGATGCTAAAGTTGGCGGTTGTGGGGTTGGGGTTTGCTGTTGATTTTAATCAGGTAATTGAGGTTGGTCGCAGCTCTTTAGTGTTAACAATTGTCAGTATTACTGCCATAATTGGGCTTGGCGAAATTTTAACTCAAGTGTTTAAACTTAATCGTAACACAGGCGTGTTAATTTCCTTTGGAACCGCTATTTGTGGTGGTAGCGCTATTGCGGCCATGGCACCGGTTATAAAAGCTAAAGATCATGAAGTGGCTGTGGCGCTGGGTATCGTATTTTTACTCAATGGTGTAGGGTTATTATTATTCCCTGCAATTGGGCATTATTTTGAATTAACCCAAGAGCAGTTTGGATTATGGGCTGCACTTGCAATTCATGATACCAGTAGCGTGGTAGGTGCATCGGCTACTTATGGTGCAGTGGCACTGAGCATAGCAACAACAGTGAAGCTTACTCGTGCTATGTGGATTATTCCATACACTACGCTTGCGGGTGTGTTTATGCGCTCAGATGAAAAGGCGAGTATTCCATTATTTATTGTAGGCTTTTTATTAGCCGCATTAATTAATACCTATGTGCCGTCGCTTTCATCTTATTGGGAGTTGATAAACATTGCAGCGAAGCAAATACTAGTGATGACACTGTTTTTAATTGGCAGTGGTTTGTCGTTATCGGTACTAAAGCAAGCGGGAATTAAACCGTTTTTAATGGCTGTGATTCTTTGGATCGTGGTTAGCAGTGTTATTTTATTATTAATTATAGATGGATTCATATAATGAGACATGAGCTCGGTATTAAAATTATTGGTGGCTTTTTATTGTCACTGGTTTCAGCAAGCTATGTTCACGCAGAGTCATTAAGGGTCGCAACGTTTAATGTCAGTATGGATGCAACCAATTACACCGCTAAAAATGAAAAAGTAAAAAGCGATGCCTTAGTTAACGCGCTGCGCTCTTACCACCAGCAAATTAAAAATATTGCTGAAATAATTCAACGCGTTCGTCCAGATGTGGTGCTTTTAAATGAATTTGACTACGTCCCTAAATCACAAGGGATAGAATACTTTAAAACCCATTACTTAAATGTAGGGCAAAATGATCAAGCGGCTATCGACTATCCTTATGTTTACATTGCACCGGTTAACACGGGCTTAGCCACAGAATTTGATTTAGACAACGATGGCAAAAAAAATGGTGTGATGGGTGATGCGCAAGGTTTTGGATTTTTTGAAGGCCACTACGCAATGGCGTTTTTGTCTCGTTACCCCATTGATTTTGACAACATCAGAACCCTGCAAACGTTTAAGCACAAAGATTTACCGAATGTGAAAATGCCGGTAGATCCAAAAACCAATACAAATTGGTATAACGAAGAAGAATGGAATGCTTTACGTTTAAGCTCTAAATCGTTTTGGGATATACCGGTAAAAGTAAATGATAAAGTAGTTCACATGTTAGCCTCGCATCCTACGCCGCCTGTGTTTGATGGTGATGAAGACAGAAACGGCATTCGTAATCATGATGAAATTAGATTAATTGCTGATTACGTTAATAACGAAAGTTACCTGTATGACGATAACGGTAAAAAGGGCGGCCTTGCAGCAAAATCACGCTTTGTGATTTTAGGTGACCTAAATGCCGCCCCTGAGGGCGATAAAAAGCGCACAAATACAACAGATCAGTTACTTAAAAGCCCGATGATTAACGCCGGTTTTATTCCAACCAGTGAGGGCGCTAAAGAGCAATATCCACAAGCTTATGCTAAAAATTATACTGCTAATTGGCAGGCACGCGTTGATTACGTTCTGCCTTCAAATTATGGAATAACCATTAAAGATGGTGGCGTATTTTGGCCGAAAAAACAAAGCGAATTGTACCGTTTAATCAAAGATAGAAACGCATCAAGTGACCACCGTATGGTATGGCTTGATTTAACGGTTGAATAAACGGGTTACTCACCCCGATATCAGCGTTGTTTATCTTAAATAATTGCAATTATAAAGGTGCTTCTGCTTAAATACGGTTAATTATAATAACCGTCAAGAAGCACTATGATTTTTAAATTTTCATCTTCTAAAACACTTGTTGCAATGGCTGTTGCGTCAAGTGTTATGTTAGCGGGCTGTACAGCAACCGCCACAACTTCTAATGACTCAGCTATTCAAACAAATACCAAGGTTGCAAGTGTTGTTAACACACCTGCAGACATGGGTGTCTCAAAAATTACGCTTGAACAAGCGATGGCTCACCCTGATTGGATTGGACGTCAACCGCAAGGTGCATTTTGGAGTGCTGACTCAAGTACTGTTATTTACGCGCGAAAACAACAAGGTAGTGAGCTAAGAGATTTATTCACTCAAGCTGTAAACGCTCAAACAGCAGAGCAAGTGGCTTTAAATCAGCTTCACAGCGTAGGCTCAAGTAAAGCTGTTTTTTCTAACGATAAATCACTTCAAGCTTATGTGTTTGAAGGCAACATATTTATTAAAAACGTACAGTCAGGCGTAATTAAGCAAATTACGCAAAGCTCAGCCACCGAGTCAAAACCACAATTTTTAAACGATGGTAACTTAGCGTATCGCCAAGGTAATATCTTTTTTAAAGTAGATTTAACCACAGGTTTAACCCGTGAAATTGCTAATTTAAAGCTGGCTGACAAACCACAAGGTATAAAAGAGCCAACAACTTATATTGCCAAAGAGCAACATAAGCTGATTGATTACATTGCACTGCAGCATAAAAACAAACAAGATAAGTATGCGCGAAATGAGCAAGTTAAAACCCAAAATAGCTCAATTGCCAACACGTATTACTATTTAGGCGATGGCAACACGGTTGATGAAGCCCAGCTTTCTCCAAATGGCGACGCGTTAATTGTGGTTGTTCAAGAAAAAAGTTCATGGCGTGGTGAAGGCGACATTATGCCTAACTACATCACTGATGATGCGACAATAGAGCCTAAAAAAGTTCGCCGTCGTGTAGCTGACGCTAAAGAGCAAACTTCTGAAATTGTTTATATTAACCTTTCAGATCAAAGCCAAACTACTTTAGAGTTTAATACCTTGCCTGGTTTTGATGAAGATGTACTCGCTGAGGTTAAAAAAGAAAACTATGCCCGCGATGGCAAAACTTATAAGTCTAAGAAACAACCGCGTGGCATTAATGTAGTTTCAGACTGGGGATGGGATCAATCGCCTATCAGCTGGAACGATGATGGCAGCCAAGTGGCGATTATGCTTGAAGCATGGGATAACAAAGATCGTTGGTTGGCCACCGTTGATTTTGAAAATAATAAACTCGTATCTCAACATCGTTTACATGACGATGCGTGGATTGCGTATGCGTTTAACGACTTTGGTTGGTTAAATGACTCAACCACGCTGTATTATTTATCGGAAGAGTCGGGGTACAGTCAGCTTTATAAAAAACCTTTAAATAGCAAGGCTACGGCTTTAACACAAGGTCAGTTTGAAGTGTCTGACTTAACCCTTACTGATGACAATAGTGCTATTTACTATAAAGCGAATATTGAGCATCCGGGTCTTTACGAAATATACCGTGTTAATCCACAAACAGGTGTTAGTGAGCAAGTAACCGACTTAAACGGTATGACGGATTACACCTTAAGCCCTGATCAATCTAAGTTATTACTTAGACATTCTAAAATCACTATGCCGACTGAACTTTATGTGGCAGAGGCTAAAGCAAACACAACCGCGACTCGTTTAACCAATACGGTATCTGATGCGTTTTTAGCTAAAAAACTCACAGCGCCTAAAATTGTTGCTGTGCCATCAAGTCATACAGATCAGCCCATATACGCCAAAGTCTATTACCCCGCTGATTACCAAGAGGGTGAAACAGGCAAAACCCGCAAAGCAGTTATTTTTAACCACGGTGCAGGGTACTTGCAAAATTCACACATGGGGTGGTCTGGCTACTTCCGTGAATTTATGTTCCATTCATTACTAGCAGATGAAGGTTATGTAGTAATGGATATGGATTACCGCGCATCTAAAGGCTATGGTCGTGATTGGCGAACGGCTATTTATCGCCAAATGGGAACACCTGAAACACAAGATCTAACCGATGGCGTAAAATGGATGGCGGATAATGCCAATGTTAATACCCAAGCGGTAGGGACTTACGGTGGCTCTTATGGTGGATTTATGACCTTCATGGCGTTATTTACCGCACCAGACTTGTTTCAATCAGGCGCAGCGCTTCGTCCAGTGACTGATTGGGCTCATTACAACACAGGTTATACGGCTAACATTTTGAATCACCCTGATGTTGACCCGATTGCCTATGAGCGTAGTTCACCTATTTATTATGCAGAAGGGCTTAAAAAGCATTTATTAATAAATGCGCCTATGGTTGATGATAACGTGTTCTTTCAAGATTCAGTGCGTTTAGTACAGCGTTTAATAGAACTTGAAAAAGAAAACTTTGAAACAGCAATCTTCCCAGTAGAACCGCATGGTTTTGTTCAGCCTTCGAGCTGGTTAGATGAATACCGTCGAATTTATAAACTGTTTAAAGAAACGCTTTAATCGACTAAAAATAAAAACGCCACTTATGTGGCGTTTTTTTAACTGTGTTTAGTATCGTTTTTGATGTGTTTTACAACCAGCGGCACAGCTAATATAACCCCACCAATTGCGCCAATTAAATGCGCATCAACGGCCACTGTTGATTGAATAAGTTGACCAATTTCTGCGCTTGGACCATTAACTTGCTCAAGAATAAGTTTTATCCATACGCCAATAAACAAGATATAACCTGATTTTAACCCAACAGTGACATCTTTTATGGCCCCCCACACGATCACGCCATGCAATAGCGCACTCAGCCCTGTATAAATAATGATTGTTGGACAAAACCAATAAACACCCAAGCCACACCAAAGCGCAAGGAGTGAGATATTAAAGCTGTATTGCTTAGGTGTAGTGTATTCACCATGCAATAACCAAATAAGCGCGATACCAGCACAATTTAAACCTAGGTGTACCCAGTTAGCATGTACAAATTGACTGGTAAATAAACGCCATAGTTGGCCTTGTTCAATTAATGGGCGATTAAACTCAAGCTCATTGTTCATACCAAGCCATGCTAAGAGCGTACTTAATACAATTAAACACAAGGGGGGTAAAACATAACGCGGCTGAAGAGGTAAATTAAGCATTTAATGATCATTTTTTTATATTTATTTTTGCATATTGTGCCTGTTTAACTTTAAGATGCCAATTATCTTCCATGCAATTTAAGTTTAATCAGTAATTATGAATTTTAAGCTCAACTCGTTATTTGCTCTCTCTTTAAGTGCACTGTCTTTACCTTTATTTGCACAGCAAGCAAGCCAAATTGAAACCCGTGAACCAGAAGCCGCCACAGGGGTAGTACAAAAGCAATTAGTACCAGGCGATAAATACATGGTTGCGGCTGCAAATCCTTATGCCTCACAAGCGGGAAAGGCCATTTTAGCCCAAGGCGGAAGCGCCGTTGATGCCGCAATTGCCACTCAATTAGTGCTTACATTAGTTGAGCCGCAATCATCAGGCATTGGTGGTGGTACGTTTATGATGTATTACAACAAAGCTAACAATAAACTCACCAGTTTTGATGGTCGCGAAACAGCCCCCAGTAATGCCGATGAAAACCTGTTTTTAAATGAACATGGCAAAGCTGTTAAATGGATTGAAGCAGTTGTAGGTGGTCGCTCTGTAGGTGTACCAGGTATTTTACATGCGTTTGCCAGTGCCCATAAACAATATGGTAATTTGCCATGGGCAACTTTATTTAAGCCAGCTATTGCGCTTGCTGAACAAGGGTTTGAAGTATCTCCACGATTACATGGCTTACTCGTTAGGCAGTTAAACCCTGGTGTTATGAGTATGCCGGTCATAAATGAGTATTTTTTTCCCAATGGTGAAGTGATCAAAGTCGGCAGTATTAAAAAAAATCAGCCATTAGCTAATTTATATAAAGACATTGCTTCAAAAGGGATTGATGCTTTTTATAAAGGTAATAATGCAAAAGCCATGGTAAAAGCAGTACAACAGTCAAAAATTGCGCCTGGTAAATTATCTGAGCAAGATCTTGCTAATTACAGCAGTAAAGAGCGTGCACCCGTTTGTATAAAATACCGAGTTTATAATGTCTGCTCGATGGCGCCGCCAAGTAGTGGCGGTATCTCAGTACTACAAATTTTAGGCTTGCTTGAACACAAAGACATGGCAAACATTAAAGCCAATAGTGCCGAGGCAATTCATTACTTTAGCCAAGCGTCACGTATTGCGTTTGCCGATCGTAATAAATACATAGGCGATCCTGACTTTACCCAAGTACCTACTCAAGAGTTATTAAATAAAGACTATATTGCCACCCGCGCAAAATTAATTACTGAAAAAGATCAAAAAGCATTGCCAGGCAACCCTGTTGATCACTTAAGCTATGCAAATGATGATTCTTTTGAATTGCCCTCTACCTCGCATGTATCAATTGTGGATAGCAAAGGCAATGCTGTTTCAATGACCAGCTCTATTGAAATGGCGTTTGGATCAACAGTGATGGTTAATGGTTATATTTTAAATAATCAGCTGACTGATTTTTCACTCTCGCCGCGTAAAAATGGCAAGTTAGTGGCTAACAGAGTAGAAGCCCATAAACGTCCGCGCAGCTCAATGTCACCCGTGATGGTATTTAATCAAGATGGGAGCTTACGTTTAGTGGTCGGCTCTCCTGGTGGTAGTCGCATTATTGATTATGTAGCGCAAGTTGTTATTGGCGTTTTAGATTGGGATTTGAATGCGCAACAAGCCATTAATTTACCGCGAACCACTAATCGCAACGACTACACCAGCGTAGAAAAAGGCACTGCACTTGAAGCGGTGGTACCAAAGCTTAAAAAGCGCGGCCATGATGTGCGCGTGATTGACTTAAACTCTGGGCTGCATGCGGTAGAAGTTAAAAACAACCGTTTGTATGGCGCCGCCGATCCTCGCAGGGAAGGGATGGCATTATCGGATTTAAGTAATAATAAAGCCTCATTTAAATTCTAAAACATGTATAATCAACAGCAGGTTTGCAGCTAATGTATTACCTGCTGTTATTTATGTAACAGCTTAATAGTTAATGATTATTTGATTGAAAATAGTATGTTAACTAACGTAAAAAATTAGCAAATCTAAAAATAACTGACACTGTTGTAATCATTGCACACAGCAAACGCTGGTCTAATGCCCGTTTTAATTTTTATAAACTCACAACAGCCAGCTAACATATTCACCAAATATGAGTGGCTTTATACTAAAGTAGCGCTTGTATTTGTAAATTTTCAATGGTCTGACAAGCTTAAATGTCATTGCAATTTAGCCTTTAACAATGATAATGGCAGATCATTACTTAAGATTCAGTAAAGCTTGGAAATATGACTACAAATACCGATCCAAATTATCTTTATATTCCTTATTCTGGCCCAGGCCTAATTGAAACCCCACTATTGAATAAAGGAAGTGCTTTTAGCCAAAAAGAACGTGAACACTTTAATCTTGCTGGTTTACTTCCTCCTCGTTACGAAACAATAGAAGAGCAAGTTGAGCGTTGTTACCAACAATACTCAAGTTTTAACGACAACTTAAATAAGCACATTTATTTACGCGCCATTCAAGATAATAACGAAACGCTTTATTACCGTTTAGTGCGCGATCATATCGAAGAAATGATGCCTATTATCTACACCCCAACAGTGGGTGATGCCTGTGAAAAGTTTTCTGATATTTATCGCAGTGCCCGTGGTTTATTTATTTCCTATGAAGATCGCTTTCACATTGACGATATTTTACGTAATGCCACAAAAGGCAAAGTAAAAGTGATTGTTGTTACCGACGGTGAGCGTATTTTAGGCCTTGGCGACCAAGGTATTGGTGGCATGGGGATTCCAATTGGTAAACTTTCTTTGTATACCGCGTGTGGCGGTATTAGCCCAGCTTATACGTTACCGGTTATGCTCGATGTGGGAACCAATAACGAAAAATTATTAAACGACCCAATGTACATGGGTGCTCGCCATAAACGTATTGCACAAGACGAATACGATGAGTTTTTAGACTTATTCATTAAAGCAGTTAAACGTCGCTGGCCAAATGTGTTACTGCAGTTTGAAGATTTTGCTCAGCCTAATGCAATGCCATTATTAAAGCGTTACCGTAATGAAATTTGTAGCTTTAATGATGACATTCAAGGTACTGCGTCGGTTACTGTGGGGTCTTTATTAGCAGCATGTCGTGTTAAAGCTGCTAAATTATCAACTCAAAAAGTTGTTTTTGTAGGCGCAGGCTCTGCAGGCTGTGGTATTGCTGAACAAATTGTTAGCACTATGGTTGCTGAGGGCATCAGTGAAGCACAGGCACGCAGCCAAGTATTTATGGTTGACCGTTTTGGCTTATTAACAGATGGTATGCAAGGCTTACGCGACTTCCAACAAATGTTAGCGCAACCAACGAGCTGCCTAGCAGATTGGACTTACAGCGGCGAATACGCGTCATTATTAGATGTAATGCACTGTGCTGAACCAGATATTTTAATTGGCGTATCAGGCCAACCTGGTTTATTTACCGAACAAGTCATTCGCGCTATGCATGCTAAATGTGAATCGCCAATTATTTTCCCGTTAAGTAACCCATCTAAACAAGTAGAAGCCTACCCAGAAGATGTAATTAAATGGACTGATGGCAAAGCAATTGTTGCAACTGGCAGCCCATTCGACCCAGTTGTTTATAACGGCGTGACTTACCCAATTCCTCAATGTAACAACAGCTATATTTTCCCAGGTATTGGTTTAGGTGTAATTGCCGCTAAAGCAACGAGTATTACCGATGCGATGCTAATTATGTCGAGCGAAATGTTGGCTGAGTCGTCACCTTTAGCTAATACAGGTAAAGGCAGCTTACTACCGGCACTGACTGAAATTGAAACGCTTAGTAAACGTATTGCGTTTGCAGTGGCTAAAAAGGCAATTGAAGAGGGCGTTGCCCTTGAAATTTCAGACGATGCGCTGTGGGCAGCCATCGACAAAAACTACTGGTTACCAAAATACCGTAACTACAAACGTTGCAGCATTTAATTACAGTAGAGATTAAAAAAAACAGGCTTTTGCCTGTTTTTTTATGCTTGTTCATCTTTAATTAACCGCATAAGGTGTTAACTGAGGCAATCAAATTTAAAAGGATAGACTTATGAAAACGCTTTCGATTTTAACCGCCGCATTACTCAGTACATCAGCTTATGCGAGCAACGCCCCAGAAGAGCCGCATATTTATGTTAAAGGTGAAGCTTCACTAACGACGATGCCGGATCATGTTTTATTAACGGTGGGGATTACTGAAATAGATAAAGACTTAATTGCAGCAAAAAAACAAACCGATACCACTATGGCCAGTGCAATAAGTTTAGTAAAAAAACTAGAGGTAGATGATGCGGATATTAATGCCGGTCAAATTTCTATATACCGTGATAACCAATATAATCGTGAAACAGGTAAACAAGAGTTTACTGGCTTTAAGGTATCAAGAACGCTCACCATTAAACTTTCTGCAATTAATAAATACCCTGAATTATTACAGAGCTTAGTTAATAATGGCATTAATGAAATTAGACAAACGCAATTTTTAGCTAGCAACTACGATGAGCTGCATAAAAAAGCACAAAAAATGGCAATTAAACAAGCCAAAGTCGCGGCAAAAGAGCTAAGTGACGACTTTGATGTAGAGTTAAAAGGCTTATATAGCGCGTCGTTAACCCCGCTTGATATGCCATCTACACCGTACATGCGCAGTGAAAAAGTAATGATGGCAGACAGTGCACCTGGTAATTATGTCCCTGATGCCTATCATGCGGGTGAAATTACAATTAGCGCGTCAAGCTATGCAATTTATTATATAGATTAGGGTTTGATGATCTTTCAATGCCAAATAGGCGCTGCCGAGGGCGATAACTCTTAGCCCCTCGGTAGAATAAATAGCTCTACAGAGCTTACTCGCTAATAGGTCGGTGCTGCTCAAAACGTGCCACCAACTGCTTACCTTGTAACTCACTAATTCGCACTATTGCTTGTAGCATATTTCTAATTTCTCGTCGGTCATACTCATTACAAATGTGCTGATTAATATCATCAACAATGGCACCTAAATAATTAAACACACTGTTTCGAGCTTCAACATCCTCGTTGGCAATAAACAAAATATTTTTAAATGCTTCAATAACATTGGTCATTACATAGGCATCTGCTTTGGCATAATTGCGCAAAGGAGTGAAGTTATCGTGCAGTAATTCATCAAAACTAGTTTCATGAAAATAGAGTAAAGGGGCTTCTTCTGGTTGATAACACGCGTAGTTAATCGCATTAATCTTTAGGCGAGCAATCAATAAAATACTCAGCATATCAATAGCTTTAACCGCTGTCCCCGGATCGTTAATCCCTGGGCTCATTGCTTTTACAGCAATTTCAGAAATTTGGGTTAATCCATAACGGTAATGATCGCTAATGTATTCTTCTATATAAAAAATAAAGCAGTCTAAAATTTTCTCTATTAACTCTTCGTTTTCACAAATGTCTTTATTACACTTTAAGAACGGGTAGCCTTTAACGGTAAAGTAACCTTGCTTAACGGTAATAAAAAGTTCTATTTTTTCTTCAGCCAAAATAGCACACAGCTTATTTGTGTGAACCCCTTTGTAGTAACCCTCAGTAGTACTTTTTATTGAATGCCAATTTGAAAATTCAGGAAAGTTATCAACGGGGTTATCGCCTTGTTTGTTGATGATGTCTTGGATCTCTTGTTTGGTTTGTCTAAATAAACCATTTAATACGTTATCAACCTGAATTGCTTTTGAAATAGAGTGAATAAAAAAAACGAACAAGCCCAAAGAAATCAAACCAAAAATTAACGCAAAGAGTACCCCTAATGAGGGTATTGCCGTATTTCCGTTATCTAACTTATTAATATTAATGAGCATTATAATAGAATAAATAATACTTCCTAAATAAAACCCTAATACCATTTGATGCGATTTACGGGTAATAAGCCCAGGAACGACTCTGGGTGACAAGCTAGCGCTGGCTGAATTTAAAACCACCATCACCATAGAAAAACTAAATACGGTTAACGAAATAATACTGCCAGCTAAGGTGCTTAATATGGTTCGTGCGTTTTCTGCACTGTCTACTAATACAAATGAGATTAATGATTTAAATTGCTCAATAGGGGCTAAATACTCAACAGACATAGTGAGTACAGCAAAAATTAAAAACGCAACAGACAGGAGTGAGGGATAAAAGCCAATACTGTTTATTATTTCACGATAGTGATTGGTGATTTTTGTTCTTAAATACATATTATCCTTACTTATTACTATTCCAATGTATAAATTACTCTAGCATAGTTCATGATAAAGCTTCTGATTTACCGCTTAACTTATGTGTTATTATTGCTGAAAAATTAAATGGACTATACTGTGATCATATCTAGCTATGCGGCCTTATTGGCCCTTTATTATATTTATTTGAGTGTTAATGTTATAAAAATACGTAAAGCCGAAGGGATTTCGTTAGGTAATGGCAGTAATACCGCGCTTGAACGTGCAACCCGAGCGCATGGTAATTTTATTGAGTACGTGCCCATTAGCTTAATTTTAGTTTTTTTATTGGAGTATCAAGGGTTAGCTAGTCATTATGTGCATGCACTAGGCGGTTTATTATTTATCAGCCGTGTTGTTCATGGTTCTGCCATTATTAACAATAATTTAAAGGCACGTGGATTGAGCATGATGAGCACCTTTGCTATTGTGATAATAAGCGCGGTGTTATTACTTTTAAGTAGATAAACGATTATGCGGTTAGTTATTGTTTTTACATGTGTTTATTTTTTCAGTTCGCTAACATCATTTGCATGGGCAATAGAAAATAATAGCAAAAACACCGTTTCTAGTTTGCATGTTGTATACCCCAAAACAATGCGCAGTGGTGAAGATGAAATATTATATCCGTTAGTACTATTAAGAACAGCTCTGCAATTCAGCGGAGAAAATTTTACATTACAACCCTCAAGTATTTCGATGCCACAGAGCCGCGCGTTAAAGCAAATTCTTCATAATGATGAAATAAACGTAGCTTGGACCATGACCTCTAAACAGCGTGAGCAACAATTACTACCCGTTAGAGTGCCTATATTTAAGGGGTTATATGGGTGGCGTGTTTTGGTAACTACACAGGATAAAGTGAATACCTTATTAAACATCAATACCCTTAGCGACTTTAAAAGCATACACTTTATTCAAGGGCATGATTGGCCTGACACACAAATACTGCAGGATAACGGTTTAACTGTATCGACATCAATCGAATATAGTTCGTTATTTAATATGTTGATAAAAGGCCGAGGTGATGTATTTCCTCGTTCTGTGTTAGAGGTTGAAACTGAGCTCAATACCTTTAAAGATGAAGCCGTTGCTAACCTCACGATAGTGCCGCACTTATTGTTGCAATACCCAAGTGCAATCTACTTCTTTTTTAGTAAAGAAAAGCCCGAAATAGCGCAAGCGGTTGAGAAAGGCTTAGCTATTATGCGTAAAAACGGTGAGTTTGATCGTTTGTTTAAGGCCTATCATCGCAGTGCGATTGAGCATGCAGATATAAAAAATAAAATTATCATTAAATTAAAAAACAATCAGTTACTCGCATTAACACCCCTTAATGATGCATCACTTTGGTTTTCAGAAAAAGACATTTAAAACGCCATGACACAAAAAATATTTATTATTGGTTTACCACGCACTGGGACGACTAGCGTATGTAATGCATTTTTAGATTTTGGTATACCTACTGCCCATACTGCTTACACTAACGCTTGTTTTGAAAATGCGGTGGCTATCGCAGACACACCTGTATTTAACGATTATCAAACATTAGATAAATATTACCCAGGTTCTAAATTTATATA
>UEXM01002007.1_pt1 | contig 15399 bp, 31 predicted proteins | sample 1796661 | NCBI WGS metagenome assembly UEXM01 (sample SAMEA4772469, study PRJEB27181) | metagenome | reverse complement strand
CTCCCAAGAATGATAATCTTTGTGGATTTCTAAATTGTGTTTTTGTTCGATATGATTTACCAAATCATTTAAATGTGAATTAATTAATTTTTCTAAATCTTCCATAATAAAAATTTTAGTTAATATTTATTTTGTTTGTGATGTTTCACATATCAAAGTAAATAAAGAAAGCTGAGAAAATCACATTGGCAAACGTTAAAGTTTTGTTAAAATTTATAAAAGGAAAGAAAGGGATTGAACCATTTTTTTTATGGAACAACCCCTATTGAATTTATACCCCTATTAAATTCACATCCCCATTAAATTCACATTTCCAGGTATTGAATTGCCAGGCTATTGAATTTACACCTATTGAATTTATTTATGCTTGTTCAATATATTTATTACTTTACTAATTGAATCTATTAATACTTTCACATCTGAAATGTTAGTAATGTTACTCCCGCCATCAATTCCCATTAATTCTACATACCAGTCATTTTCTTCAACATTACGAGGAAATAAATCTTCACTATAATAAGCACTTAATTCTAATACATCATAATCAGGCGAAAAACTGTACTCGTAAAAATACCAATCAACAGGCGAAATACCTTCCTCTGCTTCTACATCTATTCTTCTAAAGCCCAACTCTATTAATTCTTTTTCTGTCATTTCTATTGTTTTAAATTAAACTAAATAACTTAGGGGATTATCCCCTCTTGAGAAGTAAGTTCCATCCTCCAGAAAGAGGAAATCACCTGCTTCAAATTTACTTCTAAGGTAGTCTTCACTTATATAAGTGTCTGCTTCCTCTCTACAGGCTCTCAGCCACTCGTTAAAGCATCTTTTAAGGATTTTGTTAGGGTTGAGTTCATTGTCCTCATAAACTGCCTCCCTGAGCTCTCTAAATAGGTGGACATCTGCAAAGTATCCAGTGAACATTCCATCTGTCTTGGATAGGTTTTGAATTATCTCATGCCAATCAATATCTTTATACTTCCATTGGGTTTGGAATGTACAGTAGCTCTTTTGCCTTTCATTATAAAAATCTATGTCGAAGTAAGAAATTTTGGCTTTCACTATATCGGCAAATTCAAACAGACTATTAATAGATTCATCAGCATAAATATAACCTGTTTTTATTGTGGCATCCCTTTCATTGTAGAGAGCCTCTATCTGAGACTCCCTACTGAGTTCATGAAACCTAAACAATTTGTCTATGCCTCTCATGGTTAATCTATCTTAATCTTATCCATTACAGCTTCCTTGATTTGTTCTCGGTTATCCCAGAACCATTCGTGCCATTCACCTCTGACTGCTGAGGTGTTTAGATTTTCATCTATGATATGGGTTAGGTTGTGCTCTATTGAACCTAAAGTATCTCCTACTATTTCTTCAAAGATATCTCCTGCTACATCGTTTGTTGGGTCTACACTCATGATGTCCATATTTCTTTTATTTCCTCCACAGGATTGGTTTCTTCTTCGAGTAGGTTTGAATGATTCTCAAAGTCCTCAGTGTTGATTTGTATCATCGCTCCATTGGGACAAGCAGGAGCTTCCTCAGATACATTAACACAATCGATATAGCTATTCCCATCTTTATCTATTTTGGGAGTGGGTATTGAAATCCTATCTGAAATCATATTCAGAAAGTAACACCATTGTTCTGGTGTGGTCGAATTGTAGAAGTCTACTACTTGTTGAAATTTCTTAGTCATGATTATTTGTTATTAAAGTTAAACGTTTCACCACCTATCTTAATCCAGATAAGTTTACTGTAGTTGATAAACCTATGACCATCTTTATTCATGTCGAATACTGGAATAAGGTTAGCTGTGATTGGGTCGAAGTTGCGACCTTTACCTGTAACGTGCTTTACAACACCTGTTCTACAGTTCATGGTTCTTACAGAGCCATCTTTCTTAACGAACTTGGCAGAGAATACTTTGCCATTCGATACTTTGTCTAAAATTTCTTCTAATGTAATAGTCATAATAATATAGTTTTAAATGTTAATCTGAGTGCAAGATAGTAATTATTTTCCAACTGCCAAATAAAATGATAAAAAAAAAGGGCATCATCTCTGACACCCCTTTAACAATAGACACACACAAGCAATTAATTTGTATTAATAATATCCTGAAGTCTCTCTACATTGGTTTTATTATCATCAACAGTAGAGTGAAGTGCTGAGAACTTACATAGATATTTATCTGTTAGTTTGACTAAATCTTTGTGCTTAATTTCAATCAATACATCTCCTAAGATTGTAAACCCACAGAAGCTACTTGCCACTTTATTAACTGGTAATTTTGCTCCGATGCCATTCTCATGAAATATCACTACGATATTCTCTGAGCCTTTTACTGTTCTTTTGGCGATTAAACCTCCAACAAACTGTTGTTTCTTCTCAAGGGTGTTAGCTTTAACATTAAAGTTAATTTCCCCATTACTTTTAACTAAATTAAATGTTTCGAATTGTTCTAAGTATTAAATGATTTAGCAATATTGCTGATGCAAACATACAGCTATTTTTCCAACTGCCAAATCTTTTAACAAAACTTTAACAAAAAATCTACCCATATATTGGGTAGAAAAAGACCTTATTATCTGTAACAAAAAAAAAGAACCACCCTTTTACGGGTGGCTCTAAAACCAATTATTAACTAAAAATTTACAATGAAACAATCAAATCTACAGATTATTTTTGACTTTACCAAATTAAAATAGAGATTGTTGGTTTACAGTATTCGATTTAAGAAATGATTCCATGCAGTTGAATACATATTCCCCTACATCATAATGAACCAGGTTTCTTGCAATCTTTAATTTTCTCTGATTGCCTTTATACGATTTTAAATCTATTTTATGGAAAGATTCATGTTCTGAAATTGTGCCAGTATGTATATTAGCATCTTTAAAATCCTTCTTGGGGATATTGAAGTTAGACCAAAACAAATGCCTTCCTAATTTTGTAGCATCAAGTAGTGGTTTATAAAAAGGCACTACATTTTCAACAACCCATTTACCATCAAAATAATTATCTAAAAATAATATTTCCTCATACAGTTTCATGTCTGGAAAAACTGGTTTATGAACACCTCCTTTAGATGCCCAAAACCTGGCTCTGCTATGGGTCGGACATGGAGGGCTACTCCATATAAAATCAAACTCTCTATAGTGGTCTAATAAATATCGATGGGCATCATCAACTATAACTTTATCGCCAGGAAATCTCTGTTGATATAATCGTGCTAATTCTTCATCGAGTTCAACTGCTACGACATCATGTGAACTATCCCACTTATATCTATTACCTCCTAAACAAGCGTACAGATTTAATATTTTCATTATTTTACAATATACATTCCTTTCGGCACTGAACGAGTAAGCATATACTGAATTGCATACCTACTTGCATCGACACAGTGGTCGTAGCCATTTTCTAATGGTTTTATGCCATTTACTGCCCATGCATAGTTATTGAACTCTTTGACTAAGTTCTCTCCTTCTACGTTTATAGTATAGTCTTGCATGAGTGCAATACCAGATAAGATACTTCCTTTCTTTTTTATCGTAGGGCTTAGATTCAGACCTCTGGTTGAGAGTTCGGCAATTAAGCGGGGCTCAGAGTTGTCGCACACGATTAGCTCCTTTCCTGCGTGTCTAATACATTCATCATATAGATTAGAAGTAACCAATCCTTTTTTGTAAAGATATTCCTTTAGCCAGATTATTTTTCTGTGTTTGTCAATGGCAACCTTTACAAGGACTGAAGCGTCTCTAGAAAATCCCCAATCCATACCCCATGCCTTTAAATCTATATCCTCATTGAATTGTCCAATCTGCCAATCAGTAAATATTACACCCTCTGCTTTCTGTAACCATCCTCCCATTATTTGGTGTTTGAATTTATCGGGTCTTCTTACCCTCATGTCCTCCACTTGATTCACAAAGGATTCACTTAGGTGTTCTGCATTATCTAAATAAGTAGTATGGATATAAGATACATTATTCTTCTCCCCATTAAATCCATCTGGGATATCTCTGTTCTGATAGAATCTCTGGTATATCCAATGCTCCCTTGTAGTAGGGTTTAGGATTAACAAGCAACGATTCCTTACACCTTTGGCACGAATAGAATAGTCTATCTTATCAAAGCTTTCTTCATCGGTAAGTTCCTCTGCTTCGTCTAAAACAAAAGTGTTGACCCCACTGATAGATTTAAGCTTTGCAGTCTGGTCTCCACTAGCAGTTTTAATCCCTGAGAAATATATAGAGCTCCCTGTTAGATTGTTTATAATCTCATACTTAGTGATGGTGAAGTCATTTATTACCCCCATTAATTCTAGCTTCTCAATGAATTCAGGGATGATACTCATACTCGCTGAACTCATAGTGTACCTAGTAAATAAAACCCTATTGTTTTTCTCATAGGTAAGCAACACTAAAAATACTGTAGTGGCAAATGATTTCCCAGAACCCCTACCTCCAGTCATAACAAAATACCTGCTATCAGACTTAAATAGATTTTGATACTTAGGGTTTAGATTTACCTTATTCATTAAATAGGTATTGAGTCCATTGTGTTTAAAAGACTATTGCTGAATAAAACAGTTTCCCCATATCCAAAGTCAACTATTTTGTGCTTGAGGTCTATCTCATTTCTGGTTGTCCATCCGAGTAAATAAGGAGTATTTTCCTTATACCAAACTAAAACATAATATTCGGAATACTTCCTTTGATATTGAACCACAGGAAATATCAAGTTGGGTTTGTTCCTTGAATCTGAACACTTAACATTTATGCCATTATTGAAGTCAGTACCATCATCCCCTCTACCTATAGTAATAGAATCAACTTCTAAACCAGAAAACTTAGAATACGCTAATTCTCCCACAACCCCCAAGAAGTGTCTGTGTCTTGATTTATGGGTCATTGTATAACTATTAACTGTATCCCTATGTCCCATGCTACCACTCCTTCTATCTCCAAGATTCCTACAGAAGTCTATATCAGCATCGTTAAACTTAACCTCAACCATATCAATCATCATCTTTTAATCTACTTCCTCTAAAACTTGAAGGGGTAGGAGGTACATAGTATCCTAGTATTGGATTAACTAAATAATTCCAGAAGTCCACTGGGAATTTCTTTGGGTCTCTAATCTTTTTTGCTCTCGCCATCTTCTTCTGATGTTATATCTATTGTTTTGGGTTGACTAAAGTCTATCACTGGTATATTAACCTTAGTGTCTATATTTATATTCTGTTGCTCTTTTGGTCTACCATACCTATATTCAAGGAGCCACTTCATGTGCTGAACTGAACCATCCTTCGCTAGTTTAGCAACCTCTATCCAAGCCTTTTCCTCACTCCCAAAAGCTTTCTTCATGGCATTGAGAGTCATCCCTGCTATATCTTTATCGGCAGTCTTACGAGGTCTACCTTGTCCTCTGGAGACACCTTTGACAGCACCGTTATTACGTCTGCCATCAATCTTCTTCTTCATTGGTCTCTTTCCTTCTTCACTCATTCTTTATTCTTTTATAAAGGCAATCCAATGCGTATTCATTTTTTTACCACTTCTATGACCATACAAAGGCTTTTGGTCGGTAAGCTTAAGTATTTCCTTTACAGGAAACTGAACTTCGCTCCATTTAAATATTAAAGTTCCATTCGGCTTTAGCACCCTAAAGCACTCTTTGAATCCTTGCCTTAACATCTCTCTCCATTCGCCTTGTAGCGAACCATATTTTTTGGTTATTTGACTAATAGAGTTTGATTCTATATGTGGAGGGTCAAAAACAATATGCCAAAATGAATCGTCATCAAACTTTATATCCGTAAAATTCCCAATGATGTCAGGGTCTATAATATTTGTTTTTGTACCACAAGGGTACACATCGATGTGTGTCTCTCTGCGTTTATCCATGAACAATGCTCTATCATCTTCTTTATCAAACCACATTCCTTTCACACTACAAGCAACATCCAAAACTTTTTTCATCTTTATATATTGAGTAGTTTCTTTAAGTTCTGGTGCTTATGGATTAAGGTTCTGTGGTCTTTCAGTATGTTAGCATATTTTCTTTTATAATGCCCTCTTGTCTTGATTTTACCACCCCTCACTTTAAACTTGTCGGCAACCTCCTTCTCTATTCTTTCGTACTGGTTTATATATACTTCTTCATGTTCTGAAATCCAGTCATCAAATAGTTTAATACCATGAAGCACAGTTGCATGATTCCTTCCTACAGATTTACCTATTTCCCCTAAACCAAGCAAGGTATATTCCCTACATAGTTTAAAATACATAGCTCTGGTATAGACAAACTTCTGAATCCTTGATTTGTCTCCTATGTTAATTTGCGTTTGATTCTCTACTATTTCTCTAATCTGTAATAATTTCATTTTGTTCTCTTTTAAATTCAACGTAAGCATCTACAACACCTTGACAACATTCATAGTTCTCTGTCTCCCTATAAAACTGTAAGAGATGCCTTAAATCAGCTTCATGGAGAATTCCCAATCTGAGGGAGTGTAAAATATCATCGTAACATTCTTGCTTATCTAAATACATTTACTTACCTAAAAACAGAGCCACCAATAAAATAACGACCCCTGTTATATAAAAAATTGCTATCGTTTCAAACATTTATATAGTCCCTTCCAATTCGTAATCGTACACTTCCTTGTTTTTCTCTATGAAGTATTCCTTGTAGGTGTCTACAGCATATTGGACATCGTATGAACCCTGCATAAAGGACTTCTCACTAACCCCATAGAATCCTATAGTGCCAGTAGATTTATCTATAGCTATAAAAGTAAAGTCCTCTCTCTCTATATTGAATAACTTACAATAGATAAAGGCTTGGCATCTATAAAGATATTCCCTTGCAGAATACTCAAACTTATTTATATTTCCTGTAGTCTTTAAATCTACAATGTATCCATCTCCAAGTATATCTGCCTTACCCCTGAATGGTAAACCAAATAGATTTCCAATAGCAGGAACTTCTTTCCTAGTGTGTTGCATCATATCAACAGCTCTAGGATTGTTATAGAATGATTCTGCGAGTCTTTCTACATCATGCTTCTCCTTCCAGGTAAATGGTCTAGGATGCTCACTTAGAGCCTCTCTAAATATATTTGTATTCCTACTCTTTACATCCACAAACACTTGTTTCTCATAAACATGAGGTTCAAGTATAGCAGTATGGAATAGCCATCCAAATTCAAATGCAGGATTAGTTTTAGACCCTGAGAACAATGAATCCTCATAGGCTCTTGGTGAATCTAAAATCTTTTTAATCGCACTACTCGATAGAGCATTCCTCCCTAAATAGTGATAATAGAATTCATCATCCATCATCCTATCAAGAAGTTCTTTCTTATCCCAGACCTTGTTGTCTAAGGTGGTTATACTTTCTTGCATAATCGTTTTTTGATTGTTCATATTCTTGTTCCATCCAATGGAGTTCTGCTCTCTGTGATTCCAAGAACCACTCGTATTCTAAAAGTTCCTTAGTCCTTCCCATTACCTTACATATTTTAAAAGTTTCCTAATTATCTTTTCTATCTGACTCCCTACAAAATTAAGTGGAGATTCAACTGAATAATAAACTACATAAACAATAGCTTCAAGCACATAGAAAAATGCCAGAAGTAGGAATATAAGTAATAACTTGGGGAAGTTATATAAAATCTTCATGTTATTTCGTTTTGAACAAAACTATACAAAAATTTATCAAACAACAAAAACTTTAACATTTTATTGTTTAGGGTCGAAATTCCCTTTCCAGTAAGTTTGGCAAACTGCAAACCTCTGTTCTCTATCTGGGAATTCTTGAATCATCTTAGCATTGTTCATGCATCGTCTGTTAAAGTCAGTCTTTTCTTCGTACTTCTTAGGTTTCATGTTTAGTGGCATAATTATTCTTTTTTATTGTTAGGTTCTAACTTTTCTAATCTGTAGGATAACAACATACAAAACTGCTGTAATTCCTTAATTTCCTTCTTCATCTTTAATAGACTACTCTCTTTCATGTAAGTCTTTTTTAAGTCGTTCTATGTAACAAGCACCATCTAAGAGTTCCTCCTGTAGATGTTGCAACCATTGAATTGTATCAATATTATTATCGTAGAGTGTTGTTTTGTACTTGGCAATACCAACTTTGCTTCTCACTGTAAGCAAATTCTTTACAGATTCAACTATGGGGTCTTGGATATCCATCAGCCTTTTTGTTTTTATTGGTTTACCACTTGTATCATCTCTATTCCAGTAATTCGAAATACTATCACTCATATATTTAAAATTTACATTTTTTACAATCCCACTGTTCCCCTAATAGATTAAGGTAAGATTTAAACTCATGAGGCTCAGGAAACGTAACCCAATGTTTCTTATAATACACTCTAGTAACCATACACTGTTCTAGGGGTATATCTTGATGTTCATCATCGAATTCATGCTCTACCTTTAGCACAATACACTTCTCAGGTTTGTGCCAACTATTACATATCCGTTCTAACAGAATCCTTTGACCAGTAGGAATACGCTTGAATTTACGTTTTACCTCTATCAATATTAGAACCTCATTATCAAATTCTAATACCCCATCTATATCTGATGGGTGGAGTTTACCATTCTGGACTCCTGTGAAATCCACAACTTGTTTGACTTTATTTCTATTCTTTATAAGACTATCCATCTATATATTCTTGATGAACCCTCTTTAGCTTGTTATATATGTTATTCTTAAAACAAGTGCTACAAGTTGTTATATCAGCCTTGTCTTTAAATACCCTGTTATATATATCAACTAATTTTTGTTGAATCTCTGGGGGAACCTCATTATTACCTTCCTTAAGAAATCCATCTAAATAATTGAATTCATCTTCTGTTAAACATTCAGGTTTCTGATAGGGAAATAAGTGGTTTAGCATCTTCTTTCTTTCCTCACATCCACAGTCCTCACCGAGAACAAATTTTGCCACCTTATCTATCCCAGTAGCTTTTAATACTTTCTCTACAGTATCACCAAGCCCTTTACTTGATTTTGGAATACTCTTTGTAGTCTTTGATTGTTTTCTCTCTGATTTCTTCTTTACCATTACTAAGTGTGTTAAATATTGAACTTAAACTAATTTTTGTAGCTTTAGCAATCTGCCTCATGCTCATTTTGTTATAAAAATGTATATCCCATATTTTCTTATCATACCAGTACCATGAAGATACTAGGTTGTCAATCTTGTCTACTAAATTATTAAACGAGCTTTCTTTGTCTATATCAATAGTTATGTACTCAAAATCTATTGAATCATTAATCGGAAGATGTTTTTTCTTCATGTTTAAATGAAACCCAGATAAATATAAGTTTCTCAAAGTAACATAAATATAGTAGGTATTAACCTCCTTCTCGTTGTACATTATCTTATCCTTATCCTCCACATACTTGGTTATCCGTATGTACATTTCTTGTACAAGTTCATGGGCATCTTCATCATTACATCCGAATGATTTTGCCATATTGTGCCAATCCTTATGTTTATCGGCAAGAACGTCTATTAATCTTTTTCCTTCCAAAAGTGAAATGATATACCTATTATAAAAAACATAAACTGCACAAGGTGTTCTACTTCCTCTACATCTTCATCGGTATCAAGACTGGTGTTCCAGTAATTGACCCCTACCATAATCCCATATATAGGGAATAACTGTACATACATATTAAGCTGATTTAATTGTTGCTTCTATCCTTGAATTACCTTTGTCTACTCCCACATAACTTGCCGATAAGTTTTTCACAATACTAGTGTCATCTGCTAATATACATCCTCTGACCACCATAATATCTTGGAAGTATTTATCTACAACACTCACTACATTCATCAAGTCCCTTACCCTTTTGTCAGGAGCATAGTAGTCATAATGTATTGTAACTTCCCCTTCGAATTCAAAGTCTAACTTGTCTTGAATTACCAAGCTATAGTTACGTTTTAACTTAGCATTAACATTGTAATGCCAATTCCTATATTGGTTTAAATTCAAATACAATTTCTTTTTGCCACTATATGAATAAGTGGGTAAAGTAACTTTAACTTCTTTCTGCATCTATCTGTGTAAATGGGGTCTCATTATTAAAGTAATATCTTTGGGACTTTATGTTAAAATCAATACCATGAACCTCTTGAGGGATTCCCACTAATTTCTGCTTCTTAATTTTCTGACTACCAAATATAACCTTAGTATCACTAAATTCTAAGGCTCTGTCTGGTCTCCAGATAAACATTACATTATCTGCCTTATCGGCAAATGTACCTCCACCCTTAATTCTGTTTACATCTGGCTTGTAATATCTACCATCATCATTTTTACTTGGAGTTACTTGGTGAGCAACAAGGTGTATTGAAATGTTATAATCTAAGGCAAATCTTTTTAGCTCACTCATAAACCTTGATATATATAAATCCTCCCTTTCACCTCTAGCCATTTTATGCTGAATAGTATTGTAGGGGTCGATTATTAAACTTCTTATGCCTTTTGTTTTAACAAGGTATTTTGCCCTATGGAATATATTTTCTAGTGTAAAATTCTTTTGAGGATATATTAGGAAGAAATGTTTCTTACAGAATTCCATAGCTTCTTTATATTCATCCAGGGTCATTTGACTTGCTCCATGATAAGGGTCTGAGGATTTACCAATATACATCTCTATAATATCATTGAAGAAATCATTCATTGGCATATTTTCTGGACTAAATACTCCAAACTTCCAACCATCTTTTATAGCCTTAATACAAGATAGTTGATTTAAAAACATCGACTTCCCTTCATTCTGGTAGCCTGTCCAGATATTAACCTCACCATTTCTCCATGTCCATGCACTATCTACAGCAGGAATGTAGGTTGTAGTACCTCTCTCTTGACCATTGTGATAACCATCCAACATACTCTCTTGTACATCAGCTACAGAAAATATACCTTCAACTTTAGGGTTCTCAGCGTTTTTAAGACGTTCTCTGAGACTTTCTACACCTTCGGCAAGTAAAACCTCATTAGCATCCTTAAAGGGGCTTAAATCGACCAATAAACATTTCTCTACACCAAACCTCCTTACGAGTTCTTTCTGTAGATTTCTACCATTGTCATCTTCATCAGTGGCAATAAACACTCTAGTAGCTTGTTCGAACACCTCATAGCAATTAGTAATGCATTCTAATTTCTTATCTATATTTTTATCTCCAATATTAGGAGCTCCCATGTTAACAGATGTATGGTATGGTATCCCTGCAACCTCCCATGACAATGAATCTAATTCACCTTCACATATTACGATATTTTCACTATTCCTACATTTATCATAGTTATAAATTATTGGCTCTGCATCTTTGGATTGCGTAAAGAATTTGCCATCTGTATTCCTGGTTTTATAGTTAATTATTTTGCCATCAATCAAATATGGAAATACAATACTTTTATTATCACTTGAAGATACTATTTTATTATTGGCAATAACTTCATCTGTTATTCCTCGTTTATTGAGAAACTTTTTACCTACAGCAGTAAGTTTCTTTAGATTCTTTTTTTCTGGTTTCTTATATGTTTTTGTTACTCCCATTTCCATTGATAATTGTTCTTGCTTTACTTTCCCACTCCAACCACACTTATGGCAATTATATACTCCTAATTCTACGTTTACTGATAGGCAAGTATCTTTGTAATTTTCTTTGCCAATCTTATAACAATTAGGGCATTTTACCTTTTGCTGAGAGGAATTACCTTTTAATTCTATTCCTAAATCTTGTATTTCCGTTTGCATTATATATATATTTAATTATATTACTTTATATATATTATTTATTTTTAAGTATATTACTTTATATATAAGTGTCTGTCATGTTGGCAGATGGAGATAACCTTATCTTTCTTTCCTTGCCAATTCCAATAGACTTCGTTTCACGCATTATAAGACCCCTTGTTTCGAGTTTATCTAACAATCGATACAAAGTCCTATCTGATAGATTTAAAGTGTCGCAAATCGCCTTATTTGAAGCGAAGCAATAACCCCTACTTTTACTTAATCCTTTGATTAATGATAATAAAGCTGATTCAGTTACGCTTAAAGACTTATTCATGTAAGCTACATTGATGTTTATAAACTTAGTTTTTCCTTTCATTGTTATTAAATAAAATAGGGGGTAAAGAAAAAATCCCCACCCCCCATGTTAAATTACTTTTAGAATGGTAGCCCATCCGCTTTAACAAAGTCCTTTTTAGGCTCATTGTTATTGGAATTCCCCGCTCCTTCTTTGGGCTTAAATTCATCAAGCCAGATTGTATGGGTTTGACCATACTGAGTCTTTTCTCTTAAAGACCCTACATTCAGATTAAGGTATCGTTCTCCTTTGTACTCACGCCAAAAATCCTTGACCTTGCTCTCAGGAATTGAGATACTAATCATCCCATAGTTACCGACTTCTTTTCCGAAGCCTACATACTTTTTTTCTTTACTCTCATTCATAATAATAAATAATTAAATTAACTTTCTTTTGAAATCATCTGATTCATCCTCACCAAATACACCAAGCTCATAGAAGCCTGAAATCTTTAGTACAGCTCTACTCATAGCTCTTTTCTCTGCCATCTCCATGACATACCATGTGTTGCAGTTCCCATCTTTATGGGTAGTTCCCTTGAGTGCAGAACCAAATGTTTGAATAAATGCTCCATCTTTTGAAGCGTTAGCTTTGACTACAGCAAATTCAGGTCTACACTGAATAACGTCATAGTCAATCTTGATTTTCTCAATAGCCTGAATCTTATCGATACCTGCTCTAGTGATAATCATGTAGTGCTGATGCTTAAATACATCATCAGAACTAAGGTCGTACTTCTTGTAAAGTTTTGACAATTTTTCTCTGTCCATATAATATTATTTTATAGTTTTGTCAAATCTACAAATAAAACATCTAACTGCCAAAAAAAGTGGCTCAGTATAAAACCAAGCCACTTAAACGGAAATAACATTTAAAACAAAGAAATAAACCCAAAGCCCTATTAAATTCATAGAACTATTGAATTCACACAAATATACACCATTAAACTTATAAGGCAATTATAAAAGGTAATTATTTTCCTTGACCCTTGTACTTTTTCTTGTACAGCTTAGAAGATTTTAAACTACTCGTTTTAGACTTAGCATGAATGCCCTTTCTGTTAACCTTTGGTTTCTTATAGTAAGAAGCTATTTGTTGTTTTGCCATTACTTGTGTTTATTGTTGCCAAATACCTTCTCTACACCTCTTGAGCCAAAGTATCCTCCGATAACTATAGTAAGCAACCCTGTTATTGAATCTAAAGGATATCCCATGTACCACCCTGCCACATAACTTACAGTTAAGAAAACAAGAGTTAATGGTCTTACGTTACTTGCTAACCAAGCTCCAGACCTTGCATCAGCTACCCATCTACGAGTAACACCATCCATTTCGGCTCTCTCTAAGCGTAGCTTCTCTAAAGCTATTTCTTTATCCTCACTGCTCATGTCAGAACCCCCTATAATAGCTTCTATGACGTTACCTACAGGGGTGTCTTGTGCTATTGCTCCTACGACTTTAGGTATTTTTTTAAGTAGGAAAGAACCTACTGCTGTATCTTTAAATTTCTTTTTACCTGACATTTACAATTTCGTTATATAGTATCTGAGCTAATTTAACCTCTTGTGGGTTATCTATGCAGACATCTTTAGTTATTTCTCTAAACCTTGTCAGATTCTTTTCTCTTGCACTTGCACAACTCAGAATCGTTGCAGCAAGAATAATCATTATTATGCATTTCATTTTGTTTGTTTGTTTGTGCAATGTGTATTTCAATCATTGCGTTTGTTAGTTTGTCGATACTTTTGCGTATCTCCTTCAATTCATTCCTAAGACCATTAGCCTTAACTTTTACTTCACTCATTTATTAAAGTGTTACCTACTGTTCTACTAATATGTCCAAACGACATTTGCATCTTTGTAGTCATCGGAATCCACATGGATGAAGGTATTGGCAATGCCAAATCTAGTGAATCCTGCGTGTATGAGGGCTTCAAGGATAATCCATCTTTCTCTCGAACCCTGTATTGCGATATCAACTGCTTTTCCCACAATATGGCTTGAGTTTTGTTTTCCCCCAACTTTTTCGTTATGTTCGATAGTTCTATACCCTGAGTTGATTTTAAAGGGAATCCCTGCAATGTGACGTGCGTGGTCGAGCATTGCAAGAAAATCATCATCCATATAATCACCAGAGTGAGGCACATCTGGGGAGGCAAATTCTTCATGTTTAAAATATTTAAGCTCCATCTTTTTTACAATTACATTTTTTGCAAGTATCATGGTCAATAGACTTGCTGATTAATAATCTATCTATAGTGTCATCCTGAACCTTGATAAGCATATTCTCCAACATATCTTTTGATTGTACAAGCATTTCGATTTTCATCTCTAAATTACTTATTTTTTTCTTAGCAGCATCTAAATCATCAGGATTTCTACCAGTAATAGAAGCTATAACCATAGCGATACTTGCCGCAATCATACCTATTAAGGTATTTACTATCTGTGCGTTTTCATTTGGTATTTGATATTTAGATAGATATAATAATATCAAAACAACCAAGAAGAACACTAGCAGACTTCCTGCAAAGTGTCTTATATCTTTAGCAACTCCGTTAGAAGGCATCTTCATTTCTTTAATGTTTTATATATTTGTATTACTGTAAAGGTCAGAGTTGCTGCCATTACAATCATTTGCAATACCTCATTTACCTCACTAACACTAAATGCTAAAGCAAATATGTTTGCTGTGTACAATCCGAATATTTTCATCCCATCATCCATTATATTAAATTGTGCGTTAGCAAGCGGTTTCTGCGTAAAGCGTACCAACTTCCGTTGCAGATATTGCTTTGTTAAAATATCGCATTTGGTCTAAATCCCCTTTAAAATAAAATCCATTAAAATGACCTAATCTACCTATAATTAAAGTAAGAATACCTGCAGTTGAATGTGGGGTTAAAGATAAAGTTCCCTCAAGTGAACCATTTTTATATATAGTAGCAGTTGAACCATTAACTGATACTGCAAAATGCATCCAAGAACCTGATAAACCACCTGAAATAGCTAAACGACCAAAAGCATATCCACTTCCGTTTGCACCTATCCACATCCCCAATTCATCAGATGTATTATGATATATTGCAAGACTACCATCGTGTACTGTTCCATTACCATCATTAACAATATAATGGTTTTGTGTAGGGGAATCTGCATTCATCCACCAAGAAAACGAAAATGTAGTGTCGGTAGTTAAAGTATAATTAGTGTTAATAAAACTACTACTACCATTAAATACAGCAGCATTACCT
>UEXM01002004.1_pt1 | contig 15414 bp, 12 predicted proteins | sample 1796661 | NCBI WGS metagenome assembly UEXM01 (sample SAMEA4772469, study PRJEB27181) | metagenome | reverse complement strand
TTGATTCAATAAGTAATGCGTGTAGGGCATCATACTGAACAGTCTTAAACAACTCATCATTACCAGTTTGTAGTGGTAAGGCTTTATGCTTAACTGCTTGAGGTAATACTTTCTCGACATCTTGTGCGATCACACCCGCAGACTCTACTCCATCTTGCTTACGAGTAAATGTCACACCTTTAAGTTCTTTGACTTTATCTAAAGCACCATCAACAACTTCAATGTTTTCTTTGAGTCTTTCATCAGAGATTGTAGTTGAGTAAGCAATGACATCACCATCAACGTGTAAGTCACCATCGGCTTCAAGTCGCATTTCTTCGTTGCCATTAAGTTTGAACTGTATAGTAGTAGTTTCAATGTCAATATGGTCGTTAGAGTCTAATCCAAATCTTCCCGCAGTAGCCCAAACACTACCTTGTACTTGAACACCACCTGATTCTGTTTCAATTTTCTTAGCATTATCGTGATAGAGTTCTACAGCACCATCATTTATACATCTTACATAATGATGATTTTCACCATCTAATAACAAAATATTTGTTTGACCTTGTAATCTTAAATCCCCATCACCAACATCTTTAATATAAGAATTTGAACCATCGTGATATATTTCTAAATCATTACCCGCACCAATTAACAATTTATTATTATCACCTAAGTCAAGATTACCAGTCATAGTGCCACCAGCTTTTGGTAGAGCTGCACTTGCTACTGTGCTAACTGTATCCAGTTCTGCTTGAGTTGCTACATCTGCTGCAACTTTAGCTGCTGTTACTTGGTTGTTACCTATGTGTGCTGTGTCAATACTTCCATCAACGTAGTGTTCACTATTGATTGCATCATCTGCAATCTCTGCACCTGTTATTGCATCAGCACCCATTTTAGCATTTGTAACTGCATCATCTGCAATTTTAGCTGTTGTTACATTCGCATCTGCAATCTTAGCTGTTGTTACATTCGCATCTGTAATTCTTGCTGTAACAACCCAGTTATTAGCTGTAATAGCGTTTAACTGTGTTTGTATTGCACTTGTTACACCATCTACATAATTTAATTCAGCTGGTGTTGCTGTTACTATTGTGCCATCTATCTCTAAATCTGTAAGATCAGGAGATATTTGCGCTCCACCATCTAACAGGTTATCTATTGTATCTAGGTTTGTGTTTAATTTTGTACCCCAAGTATCTGCCGAAGCTCCCACTTCAGGCTTAACCAAAGAGTACGTTGAAGTAGTTGTATCAGCCATGCTTGTTCTCCATTATTAAAAAGTTCCTTTCCAAACTCTTAGTTTATCGAATTCACCACTAAGAATATTTTTTCGTACCACTTCTTTCCGAGCTTCTAGATCACTCCATTTTATACCAGCCTCTTTACACCATGTTTGTATAACATGCATTGGTATAGTGCCGACAAGACGATTTTCACCTGTCATTCCATGTCGACCTTTTCGTAAATTTTCAGCACGATCTAAGACATCTTGATCATCATAGGTTTTCGCAACTATGATTTTATTATCTTTTTTATCAAAATGTACCTGTTCTTTAATCTTCATCCTTACTCCTTTTAAAGTGTGGGGAGATTAAGGAGGACTCCCCACACCGTTAGTTTACCTCAAATTTATGAAGTAGAACAATCAGCTACTAATCCTGAAGCCTTCTCGTTTTTAGAAACAAGAGTTAATTCAGTTAGCACTTGACGTGTTGTGTTATCGCCAGTCTTAGCAAGTTCAGTATTCTTAGTAGGTCTAAGAACAGCTGCACAAAACATATCGTCTTGAAGAATCCAAACATCACGACCTCTGTTTTCTCTGCTAGGAATAAACTCTACAGTTCCCCACGGAGTAACATATACATCCATGTGCTTAACAACTTTTTGACTTTCTGATTTAACAGTTGATCTTTGGTTGTTGTTACCTGTGAAGCCTAAAGCAATATTCATTTGGAAAGCTGATAGGTAAACTGAAGAAGCCTTACCACCGTTAGTCCAAATAGATTGCATAGTAGAGTCAAAGTCAGCTTGAGTAAATGCTGTCTGAGTTCCATCAGTACGAGCTGTGTTGCCCGGAACTGTACCTGTAGGGTTTGCACCACCTGATCCACCAATGTTTGTTACATTAGTTTTCATGTATGCGCCTAGTCCAGCTAGTTCTCTAGCTGCTGTTGAAGAACCAGCTTCATACTTATTGTTATCAAACAAAGCCTTCTCAATGTCTAGCTTTTGTTCTTTAGCAATTTTCAGAATTTGGTATGCCATCTCAGCAGAACGACCAGCTTTGTCTAGTCCTTCGTCTGTATCAGGTATCACAACTGCGTTTTTGAAGATTTGGCAGTAGTTGCCTAAACGAGTCGTGACACCTCGTGCTTCGGCAGTCGTTGCATCTCCTTCAATATGCGCATTTGCAGCCGATGCTCTTAATGAGTCTGTCTGCCATTCATGGTAAGTGTTACTTGCTTTTGTTTTTTGTAGTGATGAGTAAAAAGGAGTCTCTTCAGGACTTACATCATAAATAACATTTGATAAGTCCTCTCGAATTCCCTTAACGTCATAACTGTCCAGCGTATTTGATGGTTGAGCCATTATAATTCTCCGTTAATTATTAAGTATTAGATCAAGTGCATCTTTCATATCACCTGATCCCTTGAGTTTTGCCATTTGGCGTGAACGAACTTTAGCTTTTGGAGTTGATGTCTTTTTAGCACCGGGTTTTATAACTGGGTTCGCAGACTTAGTTTTAACTTTAGCCTTTGACTTGCCTGAGATAATATCTTGATACTTTTGTGCATCATGCAAAACTTTGATAGCTCTTGCATCTGTTATTCCAGCAATTTCCTCATTGGTATAACCGTAATGATTTGTTCCTGTACTAACAAGTTTTTCCCTAAGTTGTTGACCTTTCTTTTGATCAGCAAAATCAGGAATCTCCTTCTGTAATATTTGCATTTGCTCTTGTAAATAAGCCTTATAAGCATTTTCACTCGCCACACTATTTTGTTGTGAGACTTGTTGAAGTTGTGCCATTTGCTCATTGTACTTACCCATCTGCTCCTCAAACTCAATGTTTTTTTGCATATATCCTATTGGATCAGCATCAAACATTTCTTTTGTAGGTTTTTCAGGGGGAGTTGCAATATTACCGTTTTGTAGCGATTGGTGTAAATTCGCTATTGCTTGTCGTTCTTGTTTTAATGCTTCATAGACAGTAGCCACTTCTTTTTTCATGTCTGCTGTCTCTTGCATACCTTTTTGGACATACTTTTGCCCGCTATAGCCTTGCTTTAAGTCCTCTAAGGATACCTCTGTCTCCTGTCCATCTACCTTGACAGTATACAATTGAGGCTCTTCAGGACTGGCATCCTCTACTTGGTCTTCGTATTCCTCATCAGAATCAGAGGCTTCTATTTCAACCTCATCATCTTCAGTTACATCTTCTTCCGATTCAATATCATCTTCAACTTCAGACTCAGCAGATATTTCTTCCGTTTCCTGAGTTTCTTCTTCTATTGTTTCTTCTATTGTCTCTTCAGGAGCTATTAAGCTCGATACTGCACTTTCTATAGTGCCATCCATTTGATTTTCAGTCGCTTCACTCACGGTGCTGATTCTCCTTTGGTTAATTTATGATTGAGCATTACCTCATCCGTTTTTACGGAGTCGAAATAATCGTCAATCTTTCTAAGCGCACATATCATATCGTGTGCTTTCTCTCGCTGATCTGTTGTTGAATCAGCATCTACAAAAACAGCAACTTGCTGCTCAGTAATCTCTTTTAAGGCTAATTGAAACGTGTCATCAGCCTGTAATGTTCTCATTTTAGCGCTTTTTTCTACAATTGATAGTTTGTTAGACACTAAAATCTACCTCCGCTTACTGCTTGCGATGGTGCTTGATCAGGGTATCTTGCTTCTTGCTGAGCTGCTTTTATGTTAGCAGTATCTACAGCAGTACCGTATTTACCTAAGATTTCAGCTGCTTTTATTAATAGGTCTTGATCCATTTTGTCTCGATCTCTATCATCTATTGCAATAGCTTTTTGTGCTTCAATTTGTAACTTCAATTGTTGCATTTCCATTTGTTTATCAGCGTTATATTGTTCTGATTGTAATAGTGCTTGTGCATCTGTCAAAGCACTCTCTTCATTTTGCGCTGCTAATTGTTCTTGTTGTTGTATCAACATCTGCTCTGTTTCAGGTGTCATTGGGTTAAAGTATCTATCTATATTTTTAACGCCAGCTAAAGCCAACATATCACCAAGCGTATTTCTAATACCTGTCATGGTAACTAAGCCATTTTGATTGCCATAGGTAGACCATATTTGCATTTGCATTGTTAGAGCTTGTTGTAAAGCCATTTGTCTAGTCTCTTCTTTACCTGTTCCTAACCCTACATTTGTAGAAACATCCATATTAGTGTTCCATGAACGTGGATCAATAGGCACAAATTCTCCGTGTAAACGCATTAAAGTCTCTTCACAGCTATTTTCTACTAGTAGATGTAACATTAGTTTAAATAAACGCTTCATCCCGCCCTCGGCAATATTTCGAGCCATGACCTCTATTTGAGCTGATCCTTGTTGCGCTTGTAAACGAGCTGCTGTAGCTGACGTGTTTTGTAAAGCATCAGGATCAAGTCCTTGTGAGGCTTTAGACACTCCTGTTTTGCCTTCTACAGTATTGTCCATGTATTGCATTGCTGATAAAACTTGTCCAGCAACAAATGGTGTTGCAATATCAACAAGCGCCTGTGGTGACTTCATTCTGACTAGACCACCAATTTCATTGTTCATTAAATCGTCTACATTAACTTGCCCTTGTACATAACCTTGTCTTGGAGAGTTAGTTAATGCTACGTTATCCATCATTCCTCTCAACATTGCTGTAGAAGAGTCTTGATCATTCATAATTAAATCTGCGACACTACGACCAAAGAACGTGTGTGGTTCAGGATCAACTTCAAATACTGCAAAAGGAACTTCACCCCACGGTTCGCACTCTAACATTTTATTGTCACCGCCAGCCATAAGAATTCGATACATAGAAGCTATACCAGTACCTTCTTTGTCCATCTTCATGTAGGCTTCAGTAACAGCAACTAATTTCATTGATACGTCATACGTATTAGCCTCTTCATCTTGCTCATAACCTTTACGCTCGAATGCTTCAGTATCTGTATAGGTATCATCAGAAGATAATCCTGAAAGCTCAGATACTACGTCATAATCGTAACCCATTTGCACAAGATCACTTACTCTCATTTCTGTTCGATGTGCAACTATGTATGCATCGTCAACGGACTTAGCGTTACGATCTACAATAAATTCTTCAGGTGGTAATGCTTCAATCTGTAATTTACCTTTTTCTTTTTTGTAACTAACTTTTAAAGTGTACTCAGGCATTTCCATTTCCATGCCATCTTCACCCATCTCCATAGTCATTTCCATAGATTGCTCTATAACTGTAGCATCTGGCTCATTTACAATAGCTGTCATTTCTTCTTCTGTGACATTTGAGAAATTAAAGAATTCTTCTTCAGTATTGTCTTCCCACCATACTTTTAATACACCTGTTTTTTTAACTAATGCATCGTGGATTACATCATTTAGTAACGTGTAACCATTTAATTCATTAAATCTGTAATTAGCATATTTTGTAGCTTGTTCTGCACTTTTAACGTCTTCTTGGCTTGTAGGAACATACTCTACTGCATTTTCTGAAGATAAAAAGACACGCATAAGGCTTGGCTTGATAGCTCGAATGGTATCACGCACTTTAGTAGACACAATTCTACTTCTACCTTCTTCTTGTCCTATATCTGTCTCACCTTCAAAATAACGCTGAGATTTTATCCGATCTTCAGCAATTTCACTTTCAATGAAACTAATAGCATTCTTGACTGCATCACTAGCAATGTCTTGTACTTGATCATCTGTCATTTTTTCTAATTTTGCCATTTACATCCCCACTCGTGAAGTTACCATGCCTAACAGTCCTTCGATTCCTGATGAGCCTACTGGATCAAAAGTTTGATTTATTTCACTCGCACCTTCTTTAGCTACAACATCACCTCCAACTTGTGATGCACCAGTAATCATTGAATCTAATACTCTATTAAATAAACCCATTGAATTATCTTTTACTATTGCCTCTTCTAATACTTTGTATTTTTCAGGACTAGTTGTAACTAGCCTAGCATATTCTTCAGCTTGTTCAGCACTTAATCCACCATCTTTTCGTAGATAATTAACTGCCATACTAAATATAGCGCCTGGATTTAATTGCAGACCACCTTCTGCGTTTCTTCCAGCTATATTTGCTGCTTGTATTTTTTCAGCAGTTTGTGAATTGTAGTTACCACCATATTGAGGCGCAATCTTAGAAGCATCTGAGGCGGTGTCTATTAAGTCCATTGTGTCATCTACTTTGTCTTTAGGCAACAGTTGTCTCATTATTTGTTGTAGCCTACCATCCATATCTGCTATATCTCTTAAACCTTTAGAATCTTTTTGATTTTTTAGTGCCTGTGTTACACCTATACGTAAAGCATTCATTACGCCCGGAACATCTCTGTTCATAACACCTCTATTTTTTGTGTTTAACCAAGCCTCTACAACTTCAGCAGAGTTCATTTCTTTATTAGTAAGTATACCTTTACCGTAGTCATATGCTTCTCGACCTCTTCTAACATTACTTGCTTGTTGTCTTATGGCTTTAAGTTTTGCACCAACTTCACCGTAATTATCTAATTTAGTTCTTAATGCATCAGCTCTTGCTGATAAACGAGATGCAATACCACCATCTGCTGTTTCAAATGCTGCTTGAGATAAAGTGCGCCTAACTATTTCAATATCTTCTAAACGAGGCTGTCTTAACATTCTAATAACACCTTGTTTATTTTTTGTAAACAAAGGAACTAAATTATCTAGATCATAAATAGTTTCTAATTTTTCAAACACTCCTGTATTCTTTGATTGGGCAGCTTCCAATATATCCATTAGCATTCCGTTATCATTACCTTTTACTAAATTTGGATTTCCACCTTTAGTTTTGAAAACAAGGTCATATAGATCACTTTCATTCTTTTTGATCACATCTTGCGATGCTTCCCAAACTTCAATAAGGTTATTATCAACTTTAGTTCCTGTAGCATCACTTTGCATTGCATCTAAGACATCCCTTCTTGTTTTTGCTGGTCTGCTTACAATAGCATCCATATCACCTTCAGCTTTTTTACCTAAATGAATACTTTTTAATATTTCAGGAGCTTTTCCTTTTCCTTTGACAGTTTCACGAATTAAAGCAACTAAAGTTTGATTTTCACTAAATAATTTACCATTCATCAAATCGACAATAACTTCATCTTCGGTTTTTCCTGATTCTTTCATAAGTTTGTTTAGTTCTCTTCTAACCGCTAACTCAGTTGTAGTGCCACCAAACATTCTTTTAGCTCCATGCATTACATATGTACTAATTCCTGAAAGAACATTGCCACCTAAAACAAACGAACCAGCTATTGGCGCACCAATTATAAAACCAGTACCAAAATCACCTAAACTTTTATCATCGCTTTCACCAACAGAATAAACACCAGCTCCTGTACCTGATTTAGCCATTGTCATTGCTGTTGATGTTTTGCTAGAAGTATTACCTGATTGAAATACAGTTCTTCCAATTCTAAATATGTTTGCTACAGAAGCACCCCAAGCTGGTGGGCCTCCAAACAAACTAATTATTGTAGGCACTGCAGCTCCAGCTAACTCCAGTCCAATTGCCTCTGTAGGGTTTTCTTTTGCATAGTCTGCTACTTTTTTATTAATTTCAGCTTTAACTGTAGCATAATCAATATTATCATTCACTAATGATCTTGCAAATGCCTCTAATTCATCGGCAAATTGGAATGTTAGTCCTCCAGCTACTGTTCTAAGTTTTTGTGAATCTACATTTTGACCAACTACAGCACCGTTTCCCGGCACCGATACAGTTGGACTTGACTCTGCAAATATAGCTTGATTACGATCGTCACCAGCTCTACTAGTTGCGTATTCTGAATCAACAGTTACACCTACTTGATTATCTTGATCAACTTCTTCATATATACTACTAGTAGTTTTTAAACTTGACATTAATCTGCTCCTACATTAGCTGCCCACCAATTAGCGGCAAATTCAGTATTACCCATTATCTCATTAAACTTTTTAGATGTCATACCATCCATATTAGCAATTAATGATGCTCTACTATTAAAATTAAATGTATTCCAAATGTCATAACCTGTTTTTTTGTTAGCAGAACTCCATTGGTCAAATGTAATTTCAGGGTTGTTTCTAGTGTCATAGTTATACTGACCAATCATTATTTCTTGTTTAACATCATCGCTCATTAATCTATATCTTGACTTTAAATGACCTTGTCTTTCTATTGTCTGTTCTTCTTGATACGCATCGTATGAGCCTAACTCAGAGATTCTTTGTGATCTTTCAAGCATAGCGTTTGCTAGTTTTCTTCTTGCTTCAACCATCTCTGTTATCTGTTTGTAAAGTTCTTCAGGTGGTAATTTAACATCTAAATTTGTTGCCATAGCCATTTTCATTTCACGTTCTGATAATGCACCAAAGGTTGCCATGTTAATTACGTCAATACCCATCAAATTGGCTGTACTTCTAATAATTGCTTGTTCGGATTTAAACGCTGGAAACATATCAGCTACCCAACCTGTAATCGCATCCTCATTGAAAGTGCCATCAGGGTTTTTTAATACTTGCTGAATGTTTTGGTATTTTTGTACTGAGTCCATTGCACTACTAGCTTCTAAATATGCTTCACGAGAACGTGTTACAGCTAGTTTACGATCATCGGCATCCATTTCTTGTTTTAATTCTCTTTCATATTTCATGCTTTCAGACTCACCCATTGCACCATCAATAATATTGACTGTTTGCTTTCCAAATTCATCTGTTACAACAGTATATTTTTGACCTTCTTTCATTTCGACACCCATGACAGTACCATCTTGCTGTTGTATCTGTATGCCACTTGTTGTATCTTTTAGATTTTTTTGTCCTATACCAAAGTCATTACTAAACATTTCAACATATGATCTAATAGCTGCTGGATCACCTTTAGCACTTTCCATTAATGCTGTGTATGAATCTACTAAGGCATCTTGTTCAGGAGTTCCTTTACCTCTAAAACTTTCCATCCAAGTTATAGTTCCTGTTGTATCTCCTTTGCCTTCTTTAAATGCTAATGTCATAGCTGTATCTAATGGCATAGCACCTGATTTAACTAAATTAGCTAGGTTAGGCTTACCCATCTGAATTAACGCTTCAACAGAGGCATTTTTTTGAGTGTTTGCAGTAGCTCTATCAATAGTATTTTCAAAAGATTTAGCAATATTAGCATCAGGTCGTAAGCGCATAGAGTTGAACGCAATGCCCATACGAGCCATTTTTTCAGGACTAATATTATTAAACATATCCATCACTCCACCACCTTGTTGCTGTGGAGCTTGTGCGGTTTGTGTAGGCGTAGTTTGTGACATAACACCCATTGGTTCATTCTCTAATCTGCCTGTGTCACCTTGATCTACGTTGCCTAATAAACCACTTAAACCACCTCGTTTGCCAATCTCATTACCTAAGAGACCGCCTATAAGTATTTGCCCTAAACCTATTGCCATTTTATTTCCCCATCATTGATGCACCAAGCGTAAGGTAATCAAATAAACCTGGTGTTTTAGTTAATGTCTCTGTATTAGTTGTTGGAGTTGCTCCTAATGCTCCTGATAAATATCCGATACCAGCAGCTGGTTGACCAGCATATCCAGCAAACTTAGCTTTAGCATTATCAAGAATTATCTGTTGTAATGCTTGTTGCATAGCTCCTTGTTGTGCTAAATTATTATTAACTGTCTGCCCCATACCAAATCCAAGATTTGCAAGGCTACCTAATTGTTGTGCAGCGCCCATACGTTGAGCATTACCTGAAAGTCCAGCGCTTTGATTAGCAAGTGCTGCTTGTAATCTATTTGAAATGTCTTGTTGACCAGCTTGTTGATTAGCTCTTTGACCTTGAAAATTGTAGCTTTGATTTGCTAATCCAGCTTGTAAACCTGTAGATTGGTTTGCTAGAGCAGCTTGCAAAGCGTTAGCTTGGTTTTGTTGAGCAGCTTGTAAGTTAGCAGCTTGGTTCATTCTTTGTACATCTATATTTCTACTAATGTCAAATTGACCACCTTGTTGATTAGCTAATTGAGATTGCATGTTATTAGCAATGTCTTGACTAGCAGCTTCTTGAGCGTTTTTAAATCCAGCTTGTCTTAATCCAGCAGACGTTCTCGCTAATGCATCTGTCATACCTCTACCCATTTCACCCATTGCAATTCCATGTCTTGATCCACCGAATCCACCAGCAGCTTGAGCTTGTGCGCCTAATATATTCAATCCCATATTAGTGCTACGCAGTACATCAGCTTCATTAGCCTTTATAACTTCGTCTGTATATGGATTCATGTATTGAGATATATTAGCATTAGCTAATCTCTCTGCCATGACTTGAGGACTAGCATTTTGTTGTCCAACTTGTTGCGCCATCATATTAGAACCTACGACATTAGCATTAGAAACATTAGTTGGTGTTATTGTAGCGCTATTACCAGCTACTGAAACTTGATCTGGAGTATAACTAAGTCCTTGACCTGTTGTTGCTCCCGCAGCCTTAATACCTTCCGCAGCTAACGTGTTAATGTTTGCTGGTGATGGAGTAACAGTACCCCCAACTTGCGCTCCATTTATTGGTGTTCGATTTATTGGTGCTACTGGATTGTTTACTAAATTACCATTTTCATCTCTTATACCTTGTAATCCCGGTGTCTGTGATAAAACATTTCCAGTTCCTTCACTAAATAAATCACTTTTACCAATAGATTTTAAGTGATCTTGAAGCGCATTAATATATGTGCTTGAACCTGTCATTTGTTTGCCATCTAGCATATATTGTCTACTATCCATAGTAGAGATGCCCGGTGGTTGAAAACCTTTCATATAATCAGGCTGTTGTGATTGTAAATCAGCACCCGGTAATCTAAGACCAATACCGCCAGTTTCAAGTCTAGATGGTGGCACAAGAGTTCCAATTGAACCACTACCCATATACGAGCCATCGGGGTTGCGCATTGCTGTATCTTGTATTCCAACATTTAAATTTGGCAAAACAGGTTTATTTTTTAGGTTATGATTTGGATTGCCTACATACCTACCTTGATCCAAAGGATTAGGTTTAGTTACTTGCCCACCGTTTGCTTGTCCAGCCATTACGTTATCTCCATTTAATTATCTACCACCTGTTAATCTTTTTCTTGCACCTACATTGCCTCTGCCACCTCTGCTACCTGTAGTTCTACTAGGTTTTGGTGTTGGTGTTCTTGATGGCTTACTCTTTACAGCAACAGGTTTGTTTTTATTATAACTTACTTTCACTTTTGGTTTAGATGCTGGTTTAGGTGTATAACCTTTACGATCTGCAACTGTTTGTTTTGGTTCATCATAAGTTGGGCCTTTCTTAAAAGGTTCAAATGTGCCATCTGCAATTCTTTCTTTTATAACTTCATCTCTAGCTTTTCCAGCATCCATACGGTCAAATATACCCTGTACTGCTGGTGCATTACCACTTGCAGCTACTCCTCTTGCATTATCAACAGCCTGTAAATAAGCGTTCTTACCAAATGTACCATCTAATAAACCCGCTGCCTGTTGGTATCCGTGTCCAGCTATTGCCATCGGTATACCACCAAATGGTAAAGTGTTTGTACCTGATAATTTACCAGCATCTTTACCTGATCTAAAATGATAACCATCTGTTGCATCAGATACTGGTATATAGGTTGAACCATCGAGTTTATTAAGGTTTTCGTCTTTGTATCCAGCTAATCCTGTACCATCACTCCAAAAAGGTGTGTCTAATCTTTTGTTTGCTCTGTGAGCAGCAATAGCTTCTTCAGAAACATTACCACCAGCTACAACTCGCATTGGGTAACCCATTATTGAATTGTAATAACCACTACCACCTTCAGGTGCATTTGGATTATATAGTGTGTCCATTACACCATCATATCTATTACTAATTGCATCGCCTGTCTTTTGTAGTAATGATCTGTTATTGTCCATACCTTGAAATGCGTTCTCAGCTTCATTTATACGAAATTCATTCATTATTTCATCAGGACTTTTATCGTCAGGATTGCCATATCTACTTTGAATTCCTTGTGTTTTGCGTAATACTTCAGCAAGGTTTTCTCCCATTCCTTCTCCAACGTCTCTCATTACTGAGTCTGATCTTACTGTAGGAATGCCTCGCCCACTATTAGAGCCACTACTCATCATAGATTGACTTACATCAGGTTTAAAAGGCACATAACTAGCATCTCCCGGTCTGCCTAAATCTAAATCCCTGTTAAATAGAAAGTTTCTTCTAGCATCTACCATTCCAGCATCATTCTCTGAAAAAGCAGATAATATACCCGGTTGCCCCGGTATTTCATTGCCTACTAAATTGTCTCCTATAGGCATGGTCAAACCACTATTTAATTGGGATATGGGAGCTACATCGCTCCCTACTACTTTCCCGCTAAAAAATCCGCCATAATTTCATCTATCGGTCTACTTACGTTTGTTGGTGTATATCCTTTGCTATCTAATCTACTTGATAACTGAGGTTGCATTCCAGCTTCTATATCTGCTGTATCATCCATTGTCGTACCAGTTAAAGATGGTTGATAAGTTGGGCTGTAATTGTAATTAGCATTACTAGGATGTCCAGGTGAGTTATAGTTATCGTATGCACTATTTATTGTTTGATAATTTAGTTGACTATCGTCTAAATAGTTTTGCGTATCTGTAGGTGTATTTGGCTTGTAACCATTTGGATACATTTCATCGATAGTTTCTTGATACGTTAAGTCTTTATTGCCTCCACCTAAACTGGCTATACCATTTGGATTTGGGTTTGGATTTGGATTAGCAGTAGTTGCTACGTTCTTACCAAATAATGCGTTGTATTGATCTACAGTCTCAGGTTGATAGGCTTGTGTGTCTGCAAGTGCTTGGTCGTATATAGCATTTGAATCATATCCACTAATACCACCAGCGTACATTTGGGTTGTAGGCATTCCCGCCATTCCATCTATTGGTGCAGCAAAACCAAAGGCACGAGCTGCATCATTATTATTCTGCATAGCTGCTATTTGATTATTTGTAAAACCAACTACTTCAGGGCCTCGATATGGCATGTAGCCTAATCTTTGTATATCTTCAGCTCTTTGTAAATTACGTTCTGCTGGCGCTCTTAGCCATTCAGGTAAACTAGTTTCTTTTGATTCACTTCCACTCTTTCCGCCACCACCACTCATGTCAAAACTCCTTTAATAATGTTGTGAACTGTTCAGTCCATCCTCTTGGCTGTAAGATTTTTTTCCATCCTCTACGCCCTGTTACTGTCATACCATCGCACCCTTGTGCTTTACCCCATGCCATTGCATCATCATGCATGTCTGTAATTTGTTCAATTCCTTGTCCTTGATCTCCACCAGCAAGAAAAACGTGTAATACTTTCTTATTAGGATACACTACAATTTCAGTTACTGCACAACCGTTGGCTCCTAACCACAATTGCATATTGCCACTTATTACCCCATCAACCACATCTTTAAAGTCATGAGTGTCACCGCCTTTGTTTAGTGCCGCTTTTATCCATTGCTCACATCTTAATAATTCTTTTGCTAATGTCATGGATCGTATTTTAATTTAACCCAAGCTCCGTTTTTACTGACTACCACAGCATTTTGCGCTTCATCCCACATAATTATTCCATCTTGTGTAGCTTTACTGTCAGAATTATAAAACTGTAACTTGTTTCTTGTTGTTGTTAAAAAACTATTTAATCTCTCACCCCACGGTTTCCAATCTGATCCTAAAGGTGGTGGTGGTGTTTGCGAACTCATCGCCTACCTCCAGCGTTAGCTTCTATTCTCATAACACCTGATCTCCAGTTTTCGTTACCTGTGCCTTGTATTTTTATACGCATTTGTCTACCCTGAAATCGAACATCTGTAGGATTACCAAGCGTAAATGCACCGTGTGAGGACTCAGTATCGTTTGGATAAAAACGTGTCTTAAACGTAACTTCTACTTGTCCTTGTGTTTTTTCGTCAGGTATAAGTTGTGTTACTTTCATTATGCTATCACCGTTACCAAGACTTATAGAACCTGATTCAGCATATGGTTTTGTACTTCCATGCGTGTATCCTGTTTCTTGATTGTATACGTTGCCACTAGCATCTGCCCATATAGGGTTGCTAAATACACCTTGATCTACAGCCGCAGTTCTATCTAATTCACCTGTTGACCAATGTCCTTCTTTATAGTCAAGTGCAACATATCTATCATTTTCGTTAGACGTTCCTGATGGATAAAACCACCATATTTCACTATGTTGAGAATTGTGTACAGCGTACACCTTACTAATTTGTGATTGATTTATATCGTCAAACACATAATCAGCAACCTCACAATTAATTTCTTTTGCTACTGAACCATCAAATGTAAAGAAACTCCTTTTACCCATCCAAAAAGCTCCTTCGTCAATTGCTACTGCTCCTCGTCTTGATGCTACACCACAAGCTGTACCAACTCTTTCAAAGCCATATACAAATGGTGCGCCTGAATAAGTTGCTACATGAGCATCATTATCAGTTAGAATTAAAGTTCTACCACGCATTCTTAAACCTAACATTATCTGACCAACGGTCTGTAATTCAAAATCACCCGCTTGGTTTGTAGCTGATGCTGTCCATGATGTATTATTCTCTTGATCACACCATGCTACTTTTCTAGGATTACCACCAGCGCCAAGTGCAAATACAAATCTTTCTTCTGTAACTACTATTCCTTTATTACTTACTGGTGCGTTGCTCACTTGTTGTGCTGTTACACCTGTATTTAGTTGCCATTCGTATATCTTGCCATCCTTAGATGAACAAGCCATAAGGTATTCACCCCATGTATCTAATGACCATGTCGTAGCTTCTTGGTAAACACCTGATGACGTAGGAGCTGAATTCCAGTTTCCTAGACCATAAAATCCACCACCGTAACCAAGATTCAATGATCCGTTGAGATTACCTGATGTTAATCCTGATGGTGTTATGTCATAAACCGTATTTGATGGATTTACATAGTAGAGCTTGTTGTACGTTCCACTTGCTAAATATGAGTCACTTGAGTTATCAAGCCAAGATAACATTGCTCTAGGTGCTGATGCAAATGCACTAGCTTTTCTAGTTGTCCATCCACCAACTGGTCGCATAGAACCATCGTGCCATCTTACTAAACTTGCATCTCTCCATCGGTTAGACGATTGAAAGTCT
>UEXM01002003.1_pt1 | contig 15418 bp, 25 predicted proteins | sample 1796661 | NCBI WGS metagenome assembly UEXM01 (sample SAMEA4772469, study PRJEB27181) | metagenome | reverse complement strand
TTTTCCAAGCGAACAACGAAACCAGAAAAACCCAACCCGTGGAAGCTCTAGAAACCGTCCGGAAATATTGCCGGGATCTCCTCGACAACGCCGAGCCAGCCGGGGAATGCATGAAGCTCGCCGCGGCCCGAACCATCGAAGAAATCGACGGCCAGGCGGATACGTGGTGGGATGGCGAAGAGCTCGAGCGGGTAGCCGAATTCGTCGGCACCCTCAAGCTCCACAAATTCGGAGGAGTTCCCGCCATGCTCCACCCGTGGCAACTTCACCTAGTCGGGGCTCTCCTCGCCAGGAAGAGAACGGACGGCCAGCTCGCTACCTCGTTTCTTTGTCTCGAGATCGGGAAGGGAAACGCCAAATCGACGACGGCCGCGATGGTCGCCCTCTACCTCCTCGCCACGACGGAGCACTCGCTCGAGCTCTACAGCCTTGCCACGAAACGAGAACAGGCCAAACGGATCATCGACACGGCGGGTAGCTTCGCTCTGAATTGCCCCGGCCTTACCGAGGAGGAGGGGGGCGATATCCAGGTAAGGCACAATCTCCTCCGGGCCGCGGCGACTCGCTCCACGCTCGAATCCGTGGCGAGCTCAGTACGTACCGCCGACGGTCTCGAGGGGCGGCTCTACATCGCCGACGAATGCGGGCGGTACACGGATGACGTCCTCGGGAAAATGGCCGTGGCGCTCGCCAAACCCGGAGCCGAGTCTCGCCAATTGTTGATGGTCACGACGCCAGGGCAGGACCGCTCGAACCCGTACTACCAGCGGCGCGACCGCATGGAGCAGGAGCTCCGGGCCGGGGAGCTTCGACCGGAAGCCGTGGTCCTCCTCTACGGCATCGACGAGGAAGACGACCCGTTCGACGAGACGGTATGGCGGAAGGGTAACCCGATGCTATCCGTGGGGGTGATGAGCGAGAAGGCTATTCAGATCGTCGCGGAAGACCACCGCGAAACCCTCGCGGGCCGCTCCGAATTCACGCGGGAAATTTGTTGCCGGTACGACGATCGGGACGCGGCCTTTGTGGATCTGGCCTTTTGGGATCAATGCGAGGCGGCCTTCGACCCGCTCGAGGTATCCAGGAACCGCCGCGTGGTGGCGGGCGCCGACCTATCGAAGAGCCACGACCTCACCGCGGTAGTGTTCGCGGTCATGGACGATGACCGAAACGTGTACCTATGGGGCCACGCTTGGACATGCGAGAACGAGCTCGATAGCCGCGAGCGGCGGGGGAATATGCCCTACCGACGATGGGCCGACGAGGGACATATGACGATTTCACCAGGGGAAACCATCGACCTCGATAGCGTTGAGCGGTACCTCAAGGAATGGGCTACCAAACTCGACCTATGGAAAGTCAAGGTAGACCCCGTTTCGGGGGTGGCGGACCTTCTCGAGCAATGGAAAAAAGACGGCCTACCGCTCGAGGGACACCCTCAAACGCGCGCGTTCATGTCTCCACCGCTCCAGAAATTGAACACGATGATTCGCTCGGCGGGTACCAAACAGCCCCAAATCAGGCACAACGGGTGGCCCGTGCTCCGCCAATGCATCAGGAATGTGCGGGTGCAATACGACTCGTTCGGGAATCCGAGCAGCGAGAAGGACAAGGCGGCCGGTCGAATCGACGCCCTCGTGGCTGCTCAAATGGCCGTTTCTGGGATCATGGACATACTCCGCGAGCCGAAATCAGCCTATGAGAGCTCAAGCGTGATCTAGGGGGAACCTTCCACCCGCGGCGGCCGGGCCCCCGAAGCCGTCATTTTCTTCATTTTTCGCTTGCATTATTCGGACCCTTGTTCTAGGCTCGCCCTCGCTAGTGGTGTCCGGGGGAACTTCTGGGGATCTTCCGAAAGCTCAGTCAACGGTTTTGGCCTCGCGGCAGCGGGGCCGCGTTCATGTGGCCCGCGGCTACCCTCAACCAGGCGAACATCACGCCCAGGACCGCGGATACCCTTCCGCCCGTGGCTCGAGCCCTAGAGCTCGTCTCAGGCGATATCGGGCGGCTCCCGCTCGAGGTGCAGGCGAACACGGATAACGGCCTCGAGCCCGTACCCTCGGCCGCCCTCGACCTCCTCAAGGACCACCCGAACGAGTATCAGAGCGGGTACGAATTTCTACGGTACATGGTCCGCGTGTTAATGATCCACGGGAACGCCGGGGCGCTCATCAGGAAGACCCGCGGCGGGGAGCTCCTCGAGCTCGTCCCGCTCATGCCGGACACGTTCCAGATCCTCTACCGGGAGGATGGCTCGGCCTACTACTCGATCCCCGAGGTGGGGGAACTCGAGCCCGAAGAGGTGCTCCATTTCAGGCTCTCGGGCCACGCCCCGCTGTGGGGCGATTCTCCCGTCGTGCGGTGCCGGGCCACGCTCGACCTCCTCGCCGAGCAGGAGCAGACCGGCCGGGCTCATTTCTCCACGGGCGCCGTCGGTAAATTGGCCTTGACCAGCCCCGAGCAGATCGGTCCCGAGGCGGTAGACCGTCTCCGCTCGGCATTCAGCCAGAACCACGGCACCGCGGGCTCGATCTCCTCGCCGATCATCATGCAGGGCGGCATGACCGCCGCGACCGTCGGAACCAGCTTGACGCAATCCGACTGGCTCAAGGCTCGCAATTTCTCGACGCAACAGGTGGGGATGATTTGGGGCATCCCGCCGCAAATGCTCTACGCCGACGAGTCAGGCGAGACCGCCGAGCACACCTATACCCAGCTCCGGGCCTACGTCGATTCCTGTTTGAGCCACTACACGGCGCTCATCAGCGGCGAAATCGGCCGGAAGCTGCTCGAGCCAGGCGAGCGATTGACCTTCGATTTCCGGCACCTACTCCGCGGAAGTCTCGACCAGGTGGTGGCCGCCGCCCGCCAGGCGATTGACGCCGGGGTGATGACGCAGAACGAGGCCCGCGAGCTCTTGAACCTTCCCCGGATCGAAGGCGGCGACGCGCTCGTGTTCTCGAAGAACTACTCCGCCGGGGGGCTCACCGACGACGAGCAAGCCGAGGCCGACACCGATGAAGATTGAGCGAAGAGAAATCCAAGCCACCGCGACCGCGAGCACGACCGGCGCCACCCTTCGCGGGGTCGCTGTTCCGTATGACCAGTTCTCGCATGTCCTCCACGATCGACCCCGCGCATACCGCGAGCGGTTCAAGCGTGGAGCGATGAACACGAACACCGAAACAGTGATGCTTTACGGCCACGATCAGAGCGGCGTACCGCTCGGGCGAGTGGGTTCGGGCTCGCTCCGTTTCGAGGATGCCCCCGAAGGCCTCATGTTTGAGATTGATCTACCCGAGGCCCGCGCCGATATCCGCGAGGCCCTCGAGCGAGGCGACCTGACCGGCGCCGTCTCCGTGGGGTTCTACGTCGACGAAGGCGGCGACGAGTGGCAAAACAAGACCAAACCCGCAGTCCGAACGGTTCGGAATGCTGAGCTAGTGGAGCTCTCAATCGTGCCAATCGGGGCTTACCCCCAGGCAAAAGGACAACTCAAATGAAGCGCGAAACGCTCCACGAAACTAGGGCGAAGCTCGAAGCGGAGCTCGCCGCCATCGCAGAATCAACCGGCGAACTCACGCAGGAATCCGCCGATACCTACGACCGAATCGAAGACGAGCTCGCAGACCTCGCCATTCAGGAACGCGCCGCGGATATCCGCGAGCGATTCGACGCCCGCCAGGCGGAGCCGACCACGCCCCGCGTCGGGCTCGGCGGACAGAAGATGGAGAAGGCCGATTCGCTCTCGAGCGAATGGGACGGATATCTCCGATGGTTCAGATCACGCGGCCAGGACCGAACCGGCCTGAGCCAGCGAGCCTTGAACACCGGCGATGACGCCGCCGTGATCCCCGCCGACCTCCAAGCCGAACTCGCTCGGCTCATGGGCGCCGTTTCGGGAGCCCGACAGGCCGTCCGCGTGACGACTGCCCCGACTGATACAAAGGTGCCGGTAGTCGCTACTCGAGTCGCGTTGACCGCCGTCACCGCCGAAGGAACAGCCTTCGACGCAACGGAGCCGACCTTCGCGGATATCGACTTCACCACCGACCAGAACGTGGCAGCCACTACGGAACTCACGTTCCAGGTGATGCAAGACGCGCGGCCGGATCTCATCCGCGAAGTCACGACCCAGCACGCCGAGGAAATCGGGCGGCTCTGGTCGTCCTTCTTCTGTAACGGTCTCACCGTCGGCGGCGCCGTTCAGACTGATGCGATCTTCGACGCGGCGAAAGCCAACATCAACAGCGTGACCGCGGCGAGCACCACGGCCATTACCGTCGGCGAGCTCATCAAGATGCGGTACGACGGCACCGATGGCCTCCCCGCTCAGTACTGGAACAGCTACGGCGACCTCGGTTGGATCATGGGACAGACGGCCTTCGCGGGCTTGATGGCTCTTCTCGATACGACCGGACGGCCGATCTTCCAGCCGAGCGCCGCCGCGACCGCGGCTACCGGATTGCAAGGAACGCTTCTCGGCCTTCCCGTCTACATCGACGCAGCCGCCCCGGCTCCGGCCGCGGGCGAGTCCACCGTCGTGCTCATGGCCCGCAACGCATACCGCGTCGTGGACCGCGAGCCGGGAATGGTCACGCAGATCAACCCGTGGGCCAAGCAGGCCAGCGGGATCACCGAAGTCAATTCCTACGCTCGATCCGTCGGGCGTTGGATTCGTCCCGAGGCCGCGGTAGTTCTCAAGATGGCCGCCAGCTGATCAACCACTAGCTCGGGGGGCGCCGTCGTTCTCGACCGCGGCGGCGCCCTCTATTTTTCATCATGATCCAAGTAGTCACCGAATCCGTGCTTCCGTTTAGTCTCGACGAGTTTCGAGATCATGTCCGCGTTTCGGATAGAGATCATGACCCGGCGCTCCGTCGAGCGCTCTACGCCGCCGCCATCGACGTCGAGAACAAGGCCGGAATTAGGCTTCGATCCTCCACACTCTATGACTACTTTCGCGGGATTCCGGAGCCGTTCCGGTTCTCGTCTGGACCCGTGAACTCGATCACCGTGGTGCGCAATATGACCGATTCGGCCGACGTCGAAACGACGGCCTACGAGCTCGATCTCGTGGGCGGGTGGCCGACGCTTCGGAGCTTGAACTCGAGCGCGTGGAACGGAACCAAAACGTACCGCGTCACCTACGCGGCGGGCTACGACTCGATCCCGTCGCCGCTCCAGGTGGCCGTCTTCGAGCTCGCCGCAATGCATTTCGAGAACCGCGAAGCGGCGACCCCGGTACAGATGCACGCTCTACCGTTCTCCATCAATAGCATTCTCCAGGGCTACGGCCCGCGGGAGACTTGATGCAAGCCGGACAACTGCGTCAGATCGTCTCGATCCAACAGCCGACCGCAACCGATGACGACAGCGGCCAGCGGGTCTACACGTATGCCACCACCGAGCCGAAGGTGTGGGCGCGGGTTCGGAACGTCTCACAATCAAAGAGCATGGACGGCGAAGTTGTCGCGGCCGGCCTTGAGCGTTACGAGGTACGGATGAGATTCCGGGCCGCCGTGGACTACACGACCCGAATCAAATTCGGAGCCCTTACGCTCCAGGTGGTCGGCGTCAATAACGTGCTCGAGCGGGACCACGAATTACAGCTCGACTGCGAGGTGGCGGACCTATGAGCGCCGTCGAATTCGAGATTGATTTCAAGCGACTCCAGCGGAAGCTTGCAGGGCTCGAGAAGTATGCCCCGCGGAATGCCATGAAGGCCGCCGCGGGCGCCGCGTTCAAGGTGGTCAACAAAGAGAACGCTAGGCGAGTCGCCACCGCGAGCTACAAGACCCCGATGGAGCCTCCAGCCTTTCGGAAGCGAGCCGCCAAGAAGGGCGGGTACCGACTTCGGAAGGTGAAGCAACGCCGGGACGGGTCGATTACGGCCCGCTCAGACTACAACACGAAGCACCCCGAGATGGAGGCGGCGTGGTTTGTGGAGCGTGGCTACAACACGAAAAACGGCCGCGTGGCGGGAAGACACTTCCGCGGCGAAGCCTTCAAGGCGAAGAAGCGGGAGGCGCAGGCCCTATTCCTCGAGGCGCTCTCCGTCGCCATCGACGTCGCATCCTCGAATCCCAAAGGCAAAGTCTCCATGCGGGACGTCGAGGGTGTAATAGGAAAGGCGTGGTAATCCTATGAGCTTCGCTACCACTACCTTTTCTCTCCTCTCCAACGATTCGGACGTGGCCGCCATCGTCGGGAGTCGTATCTCCCCGTATGCCAGGAACCACGACGACGATTTTCCCGCGATCATTTTCCAGATCCCGCGAGAAGAAATCGAATCCGATACCGCGGGTCGTGACCTTCTCCGTATCGCCACCGTCGAAATCACGTGCATGGCCCGAACCCATATCGAGGCCGACACGCTCGCGGAAGCCGTCGTCGCCGCAATCGCTACAAAGACCGCCGCCCGCTCGATCACCATCGACCGCGACTATGGCGACCCGTACGACGGATCGCAGGAACTCGTGTACCGCTCAACCGTGACCGCAACTTTTGCAGGAGGCTAAGACATGGCCCAGACCTATAACGGCGCCACCGTGACATTCACCGACATACTCGGCACCGCATACAAATTCAACGTCCGCGACTTCTCCGAGGCGGGGAACGACCGAGCCGCTATCGACGTGACGACCGCGGCGAGCCTTCGCCGTCAGGTGGTGTACGGATTCGCCGAGGCTACGGAATTCACGTTCGAATGCGTCTATGACCAGGACGCCGACCAGGTGGGAACGTCGCCAGCGATCACGCGGACAGCCCTCGAGGGGCTTCTCGTCCAGCGAACCGGCACCCTTGCGTTGACGTTTGAAGATGACGGAGAAGCAGGCGCCGATACCTTCGGGGGCAATCGTGACGCCGTGGTCAAGGGTTTCACGTTCTCCGGCGAAATCGACGGCGTGATCGTCTACTCAATCACCTTCGGAATCCTCCATTGACGCAACTTTCCGACTTGATGAAGGCGCGGCAGATTCAGGTATCGACCGCGGGCGGCCCCGTGAAGCTCCAGAGCCCCGCGGCCTCCGTGGTGCCTGAGCTCTTGAAGGCTTCCGAAGATCGGCAGCACGCCCTAGCCGTCTCCGCGTGCGCCATCGAGCCCCGCATGAGCGAGGCCGAGGCCCAGGCCCTACCCGCCGACATTCTCTACCCGCTCGCCGAGCGATGCCTCAAGCTGATCCATCCGAGCGCGGCGGGGGACTAACCCCGGCCGAGCGGCTCACGTTCTCAATTGCTGAGCGGCTCGGAATGACGGTCGGGGAATTGATGGAACGTATGAGCGCCGCCGAGCTCATGACATGGCTGGACCTTCCCCGCATTGATTCGGAGCTCGAGCGAGCCAGGAACCTCAACCGAATGCGAGAACTATGGCGAACGTAGGCGATCTTTTTATCAACGTCCGAGCGAAAACCGGAGCCTTGACCAAAGGCTTACGGAGCGCTCGCCGCAAGCTCTCGAATTTCGCGAAGAGCGGTACCGGGATCATCGCGGGAATTGGCGCCGCGTTTGGAATCTTCAAGACGTTCAACTTCCTCATGGGCTCGCTCCTCGGACACTCTCAGGAATTTCGGGAGGAATGGGCGAAGCTCGGCGCGGCGATCACCGAAGCTGGAAAAGAATTTGCGACGCAATTCGGGCCACAGCTCGCCGACGGGCTATCGAAGCTCTCGAAATGGGTCGGGGAGTCTCAATCGCTCCGGGACATCATCGCCGGAATTGGGCCGCTCTTCACCGACATAATCATCCCCGCGGCTCGAGCGTTCTATGACGCCCTCAAGCTCCCGCGGGATCTTCTCTCCGACATGATTTCCGATATGACGGGAGTCACCGAGGAGATGAGGAAAGCGGGCCAGGCGATCACGCCCGAAGAGCTGTCGCGGATGGACATGGGAGGCATGACGAAGCGAACCGTCAACGACCTTTCCCCGACGATGGCGGGCCTTGACGTCGAGTCGCTCATGGCGATAGCGAAGAGCACAAAGGCGACCGCGGCCCGCGTGGAGGTACCAAAATGACATGGAGCGCCCATCTACTCCGGGGGAATGATGACCTTGACGCGAAGCCGTTTGAGCCCGTGACCTCGGGGGGCGTGGTGCTCGTCGATACGACGGGTGAATCGGGCGTGACGTCGCAGACCGTCCTACGCAAGCTTGCGAGCCTTGATACCACGCTCGGCATCGGAATCATGGAGGGGGCCGTCCTCCGCGAGTGGAACGGGTCCGCGTGGATCAATGACCCGGTATCGCTCTCTTTCGGGCCGATGCTCGTTCGGGAAATCTCATGCGTCGAGCACCCCGACGATCCGAATATGTGGCGCGTGGAATTCACCGCGTCGGGATTCGGGCCGGTACTCAACGCCGACGGCAGCACGATCGGGAGCCCGCAAATTTCCGTGGGCGTGGTCTCGCGGCCCAGAATGACCCCGGCCTACCGGGCCGACGTCACGCCACCGGCCGACGTCATTTCCTCTGATGCGTTTACCGAGGCGCCGTGGGTAACGGGTACGGATATCGCGGGGAAGGCCGTTGATATCAACACGAGCCCGGTCTCGATTCCGATTGACCAGACCGTGATTACGATCACGTGGATAGGCCGATGGCCGTTTCAAGATTGGTCGGGAAATTGGGTCGGCGCCGACGGCAGCGCGTACACGATCGGGCTCGATGCCATCGCGGACGATTACGTCGGGGGCCGAAATACCGAGGCCTTTATGGGCTTCCCGATCGGATCGCTTCTGATGGAGTCGGTCGAATTCCAACCCTTGCACCACGAATTCAAGACCGCGGTTATGACGCTGATATACGACGAATGGCACCACGCCCAGCAAATGCCGCTCGTCAATCCGCAATTCAATATTCCGACCACGCCAAACGCCACGACGGCGATGAGCCATACAACCACGGTCCTATGGAATCAGACGTTTTGGAGCCCGTGGAAGCTTGAATCTGTAAACCCGTTTTTCAACGCCGGAGAGTGGGATTACCTCACGACCGTATTCGTATGACGATGAAGCGATTTCGCAGCGGGTCCGGACGACTCGATGCGGACAACCTCAACCAAATGATTCAGGCCGTGCAGACGGTCCAGCGATCGCCCGCCCAGGGGCAGACGTTCCGGCCCCGATGGTACGGGCCGATCGTATGCAAGATCACCGCAAAGCAGACGATCAGCTCGGGAAAGTGGCGATACACCGTCGCGGAAGTGTTGTTTTCGACGCCGGAAACCTTCGCAACCACCACCGGCGGATTCGAATCAGACCGTGTGGTAAACCTCGCCGAGCGAGACAACACGACGACGAGCCATAGCGGAATCGACCCCGACGACCTTCCCGGTAGCTACGACCTCCAAGCGGTACCCGTGGGTTCCGTGGTGGCTTGCTACGTCTCGAGCAACGGGAACGCGACCAACCCCAATACCGTTTGGTTTGATCGACCAGGCGAATTTTTCGGAGCTTGTACATGAGCGCAATAAATGAACTCCAATTCACGCAATCGGGAACCTTCCCGCTCGAGGTGATTTGGCAAGATTCAACCGGCACGGTCATTACCAATATCGACTCGGCTCAAATGCAACTCAAGGCGAACAAGACCGATAGCTACGCCGATCGGCTCCTCGCGTTGACAACTGCAGGAGGGGGCGGAATCGTCCTTGACGCCGCCGCCGGGAAGCTGACTATTACGATCACCGACGAGCAGACCGCGGCCCTACCCGCGGGGGTTTGTTACTACGACTTGATCGTGGAACAGGATGACGACTCGAAACACGTCCTCATGGCCGGGACCGTGACCGTAGAGCAGGGGGTGACGACGTGGCAGTCCTGATCACCAACCGACCGAACCAAGTAGTAGTGTCGAGCCCCGGCCCGCAAGGCCCAGCAGGCGGCGGGGGGGGTGGCGGAACCGTCACGAGCGTAACCGCGGGCTCGGGCCTTACAGGCGGCACGATCACCGATAGCGGAACGATCGCTCACGCGGCGGGGTCGTTCGTCGGGTCCGAGGAGTACCCCGTGAAGATCGTGCTGGATGCGTTCGGGCATGTCCAGGTGAACGAATCGGAAACTACCGCCGCCGCCTACCGTACCGCCGTCGGATCAGATGACGCCGCCAACCTCACAACGGGGACGCTTCCAGCGGCACGAATTGCAGCGGATGCGATCACCACTACAAAAATCGCGGACGACGCCGTAACAGCGGCGAAGATCGCCGATACAACGGTCACGCCAGGAGCGTACACGGCGGCGGATATCACGGTGGACGCTCAGGGGCGGCTGACCGCAGCAGCGAGCGGCTCGGGTGGCGGCGGTTCGACGGATTGGAAGCGAGACCCCGCAGCCACTACCGTGCGGCTCTTTGAGGATTTGTATTCACCTGTTTGGGACGTTAATACGGTTTACACCTACGGGGTCCAAGGGTTTTTGCATGTCGGCGGGTCGGGGTCGGACGTGACGGGCGCTTCGATCTCAGGGGCTAACGGCGCTGTCAAGGCAGCATTCGACGGCATCTACGATCGAACGAATTTCTGGGGGCCAAGATTATTCGAGCGATCAGACGCGGCAACGGGCCTCGAATATTTGTTTGAGGCTCGGGTTCAAGTCGATTGGGCTACAGGCTCCGGCACCGGCTCAGTCGGGTGTATTTCGGGCTTCATGCAGGACGATGGGACTGCGGCGAACGCCAGGCCTCCAGGAACGTTCTATACATTGTCCCGATGCGCCGGATTGACGCTGGAGCAAGACGAAACCTATTTGAGGACGTTCACGAAGGACACGACAAGCGGCGACACTCCCACACTAGCCAACACGACCAAAACATCCGCGTCGCTAGCCTCCACATGGTTCAGAGTGGCACATCATGCGGTATGGAATAATGCAACGACCAAGTGGGATATCACCCATTACATCGACGGCGCGAGCGTAGGTAGTACATCGCTCACAAATGACACCGGTACCGCGCTTATCCCATACGTCTCAGCGACTGCGGGAGGCGTTGCGATCAGCGGGACGACGAGTGTCTACTTCGATTTCATTCAAATGCAATACAAGAAGCTGAGCGCCAACACGGTGCTCGATATTGACGACGTATGACCGGGGTAAAACGTGCTCGAGTCTCTCAACGACGTTCAAGGAATCATCATCGCCGCCGCGATCATTTTCGCGTGCAAGGAGCTTCGCCGTGTATCGAACTCTCTTTATAGTCTCGACCGTCGCGTGGGTGACCTCGAGCGGATGCTCCACACTCCAGGGCTTCGGGAGCCTGAGCGACGGAGCAGCCGCGACCCCGGATCTACGCAAGGCGGCCGCGACGGCTAGAGCCGAGGCCGACGCCCTCGATGCAATCGCCGACCAGCAATCCGCCCAGCTTCGCCAGGCGGTAGACGGCGCTCATGACCTCGCGGCCTCGCTCGGGGCGCCCGAGCTCGTGACCGGGCTGATCGCGGGCATTGGGGGGCTCCTCGTACCCAGCCCGATCAGGCGGAAGAAGCCGACCGCATGAGTTATCTTTTGTCTGCTTGTTGTTGTGGCACTACGCCAGGAGAGCTTGAATGCTGCGACTGTAGTCTTTCGACCGCGTATTCGGTAGCTTCGGACATTTCATGGTCCTCAACCGCTTATGATTCCGCGGGAAATTTCGGCACGGTAGATGTCGGTTTTGCTTTTTCTGGTCTCACCCTTACTGCAGATGATTGCGTCTCGCTCCCGACAAACCCCGTCGGGCAGCACAAATACGTCCCATTTCGCCCATCGGCAACCGCATCAGGAATTACAAACGCGGCGCTCTATCTCACGTTTTCGTCTGGGCTATCGTGTACCTCAAGATCAAACACGGGAGAAACGGGCGACATGGAAAGCGCGTCAATAAATTGTTTTCCAAATACCATTGTTGGCCTCGCGTGTCATCATTTTAGGAACGCAAAAAACGACGCCGTTTTCAATTGGAGATTTCATACGGAATTTATGTCTACGACGACATGCGCAGGAGGTTTTACGGGGCGATGGAATGGCTGCTTTAATTTTCAGAGCGCAGAACTTTCATATTGCCACGGCCCGCCGTCGTCGGGATGGGAAATTTTGCAGGGCTATCTGAGCTGGTGTACCGATCAATCCGGGCCATGCTCCGCGCTCTCGGCTCAAAGCGATACCAGCGCAACCCTAACAATGTCGATCTCATGAAATGCAAAAACCACAACGGCCGCGGATGCTCCCTCGGCCTCTTCGGGGGTAACCCGTCTCCGGGAGTATGCGCAACGTGTAACCGCTACCAGGGTAGGCCCCGCGGCCTCGGGGACGTCATCCACGCCGCCGCCAAGGCTACCGGCCTCGACCGTCTCGCTCCGAAGGGTTGCGGGTGCTCGAAGCGGCGCGCCGCCCTCAATGATTCAATGCCGTTTGAAAAATCCAAAGATATCCTGTAGCGTGGAGCCGCCCTCCGCCGATGAAGGCGGTACAACCTAGTAGTCCGCCGATAATCGGTGTTCCGTCGGTCTTCCGATAATGCGAAGACATGACGACTGATTAGTCGAGGATTACGCACTCGGAAGGCGTGCGTTTGTGAACAATCAGAACAGGAAGAAGAGATACCGAACCCGGATGAATGATTCGGTAGGTGTCTCATTTCGGACCGGCGCGGCGATCGACATTTATGCCGCGATTACGAAGCAAAACAAGAAGGATGCGGCTAACGCTCTCATATGGGAGGCGCTCTCCCAACGACCCGATGACCTCGCGGCCGTGCTCGCCGAGCTTCCGAAGCTCCAGGAGCGAGACGAAATGGAGCACCCCCGTATTGATTGGGGGAAGGACGCCGCGTCGATGACCGATGAGGAGAAGGCCGCCGTCCTCGCCGCGGCTGAGCGCCAATCCTTCCGGATCTCCGACCTTCTCGTGCGGCTCGCCGAGCAGCGGGGGGAGGTGGCCGGTGGATGATTACCTCGTCAAATTAGGTCAAGGCGAATACGTGAAGCGGTACGTCCAAGCGGCGCCGATTGCCGAGGTGCCGGGGTACGTCCTCGATGCTCTCATGAAGCTCACCGCGTCGGCGAGTCATTGCCAGGCGATGGCCTCGGCCGCGGGATGCTCGCTCAATATCTCAACACGCCGCGAGGCCCTCGACGATCTCACGCGATGCGCGGAGTACGCCGAAATCGTCATCGCCCAATGCCAAGCCGCCGCGAAGCTCATTGAAGAACAGGGAGCCGCATGACCCCGAAAGATATTGAAATCACGCTTGTAGCTCTCCTTAAGTCAACGATCGAGGCGCAAACGCCCCGCGAGGAGTGGGGTACGGCATTGAGCCACGCCGTCGAGCTCTTCCGGGCCGCTCGGGATGAGTGGGCATCTTCCGAGCCTTCCGGCGCTGTTCCCCCTACGGGGGGGGCGGCGTCTTCTGCTCCCCGCTCGGCGGGTTCGGGGCCTCCATCCCCGAGCCCGTCTTCCGGGGGGGGCTTACCCGCGTACGTGGTCGTCTCGGCTCAGGACCCCGGAGAAACGAAGAACGGAAAGAAATTCCGGACGCTCGTTCTCAGGAATGACCAAGGCGACGAGCAGAAGGTGGGATTCTTCGAGTCGAAATACGACGCATGGAGCAACGTGGCCAAGATCAACGCGGGCGATCAGATCACCGCGTCGATTGAGGTGCGAGGCGAGTACGTCAACGGAAACAAGCCGCGCGTGGTGAAGGCCGCGCCCGTCGATATCCCATTCTGATCGGGGGCTCACGTGGATCTATTCGACTACGCGGCCGCCGCCAGGCGGAGCGACCCGGCGACCTCACAGGCCGCCGCAAAGATCAACCGACGTCCCAGAAGGGGCCATCGGGAAATCCTCCTCGAGACAATCCAGCGGCTCGGGAGGTGTACCGCTCGGGAGGCGTTCGAGGCCAGCGACCTACCGCCGAGGTGCTGCTATTGGAAACGGGTCTCAGAGCTCGAGCAGCGGGGGGCGGTTCGCGTGGCCGGCCAGAGGCTCGACCCCGAGACGTCCGCCCATTGCCAGGTATACGAGGTGCGGCGATGATTTGCCTGAAGCCGGAGGAAGACTACCCGTTCAAGCCCGCGGTAGGCGGGTATCTAGGCGGAGAAATGGCCCATGACGGCGGCGACCTGCTCTGGGGTCGTTGCGTCATCACAGGCGACATGTACCCGGTTGAGGTAAGAGAGCTCGATCTCGAGATGTATGAGGGCGGCGTTCTCGCTCAAAACGCCTTTCCTGACCTCACGCCAGAAGACCGCGAATTTATTATCTCCGGTATTTCGCCCAAGGGATGGGCCAAGATGCACAAAGATGAAGACGGTAACGAATGAGCCCAGGCGACCTCTCTAAGCTCGCGGCCAGCCTCGCCACGGCCGAAGGCGTCAAACCCGCTCACGTGGCCGTGGTGCTCTCTCTCGCGGCTCAGAGCGGCCCCGACGGCGGTGCGGTCATATCAGCGGCCAAGCTCGCCCAGAGATGCGGGATGAGCCGGGGGCATGCGTTCCGCTCGATCGGGTGGGCGATCGACGCGGGCCTGCTGAATATCGAGACCGTCGAAGGCCGATCCAACCGCTATATCTTCCCAGTGACCCGGCGCGCAGGCGCTACAGGGGAGGCGCGCGGGCGCGCCGGGGGGGGCGCGCAGGCGCGACACGTTTCCAGTAACTACTCCAGTACTCTTCCCGCGGCGCGATCCTCCGAGCCCCCTAAGGGGCTACGGATCGACGCCGACGATGGACCGAGAATGTCGATGCGGGAATGGCTCGACCAGGAAGGAAAGACGCTCGACGAGGCGAGGGGGTCCAAATGGGGCTGATATGGGGGGACGAGCTTACGTGGCCGCCGAGCGGGCAGAAAATGAGCCTAGGAACCCGTACAGGCAGGCGGTACCCGAATCCGCTCTACTCGAATTGGCTCCATGCCAATATGCCACGAATCCTATCGGTACCGCTCGAGGCCCCAATAGACGAGCCCGTGCTCCTGAAGGCCCGTTTCCGAGCCCCTACGCTCAGGAAATACGACCTTGATAACCATATCAAGCCATGCCAAGACCTCCTCCAGCGCGCCGGGGTGATCGTAGACGATGCCCTCATCCACGAGGTACATATGAAGAAGCTGCCCGTGGTGAAGGGTGAAGGCGGTTTCGTGGTGGTGGAGCTCTACACGCTATGAGCCATCGAGCAGACATACCCAGCGCCGTACCCAGGCGAAGGCCTAGCGAGGTGAAGCGGAAGCGAGGGACCAGGGCTCACAAAAAGGCCATGCGGAACAAGCGGGCAGCCTTCCCGATATGCCAACGATGCTCGTTCTATTGCGCCACGGAGACTCACCACGTGGTGCCGATGGCCGCGGGTGGTTCAAACGCCGCCCACAACCTCGAATCCCTATGCGCGCGGTGTCATGAGGAGCAGCACAACCCCCCCCCTAGCAGGGGGAAAACCGAGG
>UEXM01002002.1_pt1 | contig 15421 bp, 19 predicted proteins | sample 1796661 | NCBI WGS metagenome assembly UEXM01 (sample SAMEA4772469, study PRJEB27181) | metagenome | reverse complement strand
TAGTGTTTGTTGTCCAAACCCTCGAGATATACCGTGCCGTCGTGATCGTGTGTTAGCTCCCAGCACTGGCCACGTATGCCGAGCAAGCTGCTTTTCATTGTTGCGTAAGTAACCATAAGTAAGTTAAGTACTAATAAGTAATATGCGTTTTTAGGAAATTGCGGAACGGTTCCCTCGTCCCTAAATGCTTTTAGGGCAGGGAATGCGTTACATGCCTTTTTGAGGTTTCAGCGTGTACGTCGCAGGTTCTCGTCACTGCCTGCGTCCGGGTATTGGTACCGCCCGTTCCATTCGGTCTACAAAAAAAGCCCCTTAGCCGTCCCCACGTCTTGCGACGATGCGATGGAAACGGCTAAGAGGCTTTCAGTCTCTGTCGGGTCGCATACCCAACACAATCAAATCTAGGCACCATGCCGGCACCTGTCAACCTTACCAACCCATTATTTCAATATTGCCTTCCGGGTGAACGCACCGAATGTAACGCTCACCAACGATTTTTACGTACACTGGAAGCAAAAATGCGGCTTTCCGATCCCACTTGCCAGCTGCGTAAATTTTTAACGCTTCAGCCAGATTGATGGCCGTGATTGTCTTGTTGCTGTCCTCTGTGTCGCCCATATCGCGAAGCGTCCAAGTGCCGAGTTCTGCCGGCAATGCTGCTCTGTTTGGGCCGCCTTTACGGTGCGGCGTCCACCGTTTGTATGGGCTGGTGGTGTCTCTGCTTGCGTTGCTCATTTTCTTCCCCTTTTAAAATCGTCCAAGATGGATCGCACAGCAGCGACCGCGAAAAACAGTGGCATCAGCCACACAAACATCAGTACAAAATCATCCATGATTTGCTCCAAGTAAAAGAAACTGGGGCCGCATAGGGAAAGTCTAGAACCTGACTAATAGAGATGCCCCACGAAACTGCGGCCCCAAAGTGCTGGCCGAGGAATTGCACCCCGGTGGTTAAAATGTGTGACCATCAACCAGAAGCTCGAGCCCAGCACACAAACGCAACGCACTGACTAGAACGGGGAGTCGTTCCCGTATCCGTCAGCAGGAGGGCGTTGCGGGTTGCCCGGTAGTGGCTGCGGCTCAGCAGCTGCTGGCTGCGTCAGCTTTACGCGGATGCAGGGTACTTGCTTCCCGCCAAAGTCTGTCTGTGTTGGAAACAGCGTAATTTTCTTGCCAATCCAGCCATCAAGGTTTGTACCGTGCAAGTCGCCAATCGTCGATCCGTTGGTCTTATTGCAAATCAGCGTACGGTCTGACTCTCCAAAACTCAGTACCAGCTTTTTGCCGTCATCAAAGTCTACAACCTCGTATTTGGCAATAGTGACTGTAACTTCTCGCCCTTTCAAATCCTGTGCTTTCAGGCTTGCACCGGTAAAAACGTCGTTTAAATCCATCAAAGTTCTTTCAAGTAAAGGTAAGTTTCGTATCCCCAATAGCTATTTTGTCGGTTTCGCCTCACTTTCGTCTTGAGCTTTTCCGGCCTCAAATGCTGCGTGAATTTCCCGCATCATATCGCCAGCTTTCAAACTGACTACTGCTTTGGGATCTGTCAACGCTGTCAATCTGTTCAGCAGCTTTGCCATGTATTCCGGCCAGTCCATTGCTTTTACCTCAAATGCGGTGAGTACAGCAACATCATTTCCGACCGCCAGACAAGTCTGGTCATTGCTCGGCTTTTATTTTGGCATTATGAATTGCACAATCCACTAACACGCCGGCACCGGCTTTTAAAGCTTTTTCCGGTAACAGCTGCAAAACGGTTGGCAACAAATGTTTCTGGCCAACCAGCCAGCTAACTATCTTTTCTCGGTGCTGAATGCACTTTTCAACGCCCCAAGCGTCCATATGGGCTGCGTGGTCTGAGCACTTGCAACCACTGGATTGCTTGGCCAACCACTCAGGAATGAGCAGCCCTAGTTCAGTTCCGGGGCCGCCTACGGAATGCATGGATTCGTGTCTACTTGATAATCGGTCCAAAAATTACCTTCTGGCGGGTTCGGAGGATCGACGCCGCCGCTGGCTAATCCATAAGTGTCCGCACATGGGTCAATGCCAGCAAAACTACCAAACAGAGAAGCGTCTAATGTGCATCCATAGATCTGCGATGGTGACCAGACGCATTCTATCGCGTAGCCAGATGGGCTTAAGGCGTCTGCAACAAGTGTCATTTCACATGATGCCGGGGTTTGTGCTCCCCCGCCAAGTGGCGTGAAGAATCCGGTTGCAGTTGCTGTGCATGATCCTGATTGCACTGTCGTCTGTACAGTGAAAACGCCGCCTTGGGCGACTGTACCACCAGCCGCAAACTCAAATTGCTGGAGGTTGATGTAAACCCCTCCTCCCGGTGTGTCGCACAGATCGCAGATTGGGCAATCTGGATCAGTTGGACACTCTCCCGGCGTCCAATCCCCGCCCTGTGCTTGGCAAACGTCAAACGTAATACCATCAGTGTAGGTCCCTGGTGGATACTCACAGCACCCAGTTTCAGGAGGATAACACGGGTCACAAACATCAATACAGGTCGGCACTGGGTCACTTGACCCGCTGCAAACGTAAACAGTACCCGTGGAAAAACAGACCTCTGTTGGATGCTCTGGGTCAATTGTGATGCCAGTGACGACTGGCACTGGTACCAAATCCGGCGACGTTGTGCCGGGAACGTTGACAAATTCGCAATCTTCTTTTCCTCCAAATACTTTTACCCCTTGAAGTTTTGTGTAATTCAAATCACATCCATTGAAGTCCACACCGATAATTGGTGCGATGCCCACCGGCGCACCAAGCAGTGCTGAGTCTGTCGCTACTACGTTGTAGTATTGTTCGTTGGGGTCCCAAAACGCCCACCCCAATTCACCATCATCTAGGCAGCCGGTAGTCAGCCCCGGTGCGTCGCGTATATGTGTGCTAACCGGCTCGGCGTCATTGAATCGGTAGTTTGCACCGGGGTTTTCTCCTTCGGCAAAAGCGTCAGCAACGCGCCATGATCCACCCGACCACTGTACCTGTAACCATCTCGCAATTGGGTTTTCAACGTCAATAATGTGCCACTCCACGGCATCTTGCACATTAGCCGAATATGGCGTGTCAACGTTTGTTGCGTCTTCAACTCTGCTCTTTGCAACAACGCGCTCGATGATTGCCCAGCCATCTTGAGCTGAAAAGCGGTGGGGGTTTTCGCATTGTATCTCCCAGTTCCAATCGGTCTCAGTGCTCGGTATCCATTCAGGCGCGTAATCAACATCAGGCCATCTGGAAAGAATTGCATCTTCAGCATAGAAGAAAAGTGTTTTAGCACTTTCGCCGAGCTCGCCAGTTGGCTGCGTTGTATTTCCACCAGTTGCGTCAGAAAGTGAATCGATCTTAACTTTCATGCGTTGCACTGTTTGCGTGCATTGCTCTACTTCCCAACGAGGATATTGTTCGTCGTCTGGGTCATTCGGGTTGGCTTTTAGTTGCAGAGTCTTCACCGCATACCCGATTGACCCCCCATCAGGGAAAAACGGGTCAGATTCCGCTTGTATCGTCGCCAAACTGTCAGCACCTACAGCATGGGCAAAGCACTTTCTCGGATCATGTACCGTGAGTATGTCGCCTAATTCTACCGGTGAGCCGTCTGGATTTGTGACGCTGCCAAACACGTCCAGAACGTAAGCAGTTGCCACGCCAGTATCGTCGAAATCCGTTTTCAAACGGAAACGAAATCGCGGCGTCGGCTCCCCGCCGGTAGTAGCCGCAGCCTCGATAGCGTCAAAATAGTTCCCTGTGTGGACACAGAATCCAGCATCACCGGCCACCTTTGTGCTATTTGTAAATCTGATGCTAGTGTTGGCTGCGTAAACATTGCCGCCTAAGTCAATCAAGTTACCAATGCCGATGAGGTTTGACACGTCCTCGGTAAGCTCAAACCGCCAAAGTGGCTGCTGTTGTAGAAAGTCAGCAACGCACTTGCCGGTCGTAAAGTCAGGATTGATGACTCGAGCAATTCCACCCGTGGCTCTTTTAAACTGCTTGGGATCATCTGGGCTTATCATGAGCCAGTCACCAGTCCCGCCGATGTCAGCTTGTACCTGGCCCCAGGGCCGATACGCACATGGCCCAATCATTCCATTTAGGATTGGTTGCACTGCTATAGCTATTTGCCCAATGTTGCCATGCCATGTGACAGCGTCACCCTCTGTCAAAGGGTTTTGCATAAAACTTTGGACGGTGTCGTCATATGTTGGTGGCTGGATGCTGTCATTTAAAGAAAGCATTTCACCCGATTTCACGTCAGAACCGCTGACGTTGTTAACCATCACAACGTGGTCTTTCCGCACCTCTGTGGGCTTCTTTGTAAGCTCCCCGCGTTGATACGCATTAACCACATTGACCAGAGCAGACTGGAAGGACTCACCTAGAATCAAATTAGCCGGCTCGCCAGCGATTGGCTTTTTGAACGTGCTCAAATTCCCAACTCCGTTGCGTAGTTGATCTCTGGCCGGATCTGGTGAGTAGCCGCGCGAACGATGAACGGAAGGAACCATCCCTGCGTCGCGTCAATTTCTTTGTACTCGGTCACAACATCCAGCAAATGCTGGCCCGCTTTTGCAATGTCCCATTCTCCCGGCGTTCCAGCATCAAAGACTACGTTTTCGCCGGGGCTGTAATCAAACGTATACTGAAGATCCCAGGCCGGTGTCGCGCCGTTTCTTGGAGTAGCTGAGTAGCTTGTAAATCGTAACGTCTGTGCGGCGAAGCCATTCCACGATGCATTATTCACTGCCTGTTTCGCCGCATGGCTGGCCACTTGCACAAGAAAGCCCGCAGTTACTTGGGCCGCACTAACAGCAAGCTCTAGCCCGATCTCCACGCCCCCGATCTGGATGTCTACAGGTTCATTAGTTGTGGCTCCATCAGACGTTAGACGCCAACCCAGCAGCCTTTTTACCCGGTCGCTTACATTTGCGCCGGTAAGTGTCCATTTATCCTGATAGAGAGGATCAACTTGCTCATTGACAAGTGCCAAAGATTCCAACATTTTCACGCTAGAACCACCGGCACTACGTATGGTCATCCGATACCCGCCGCCCGGCTCGAGTTGTGGCCGGTTCTTTGGGTTTGCTGGTGCCGAGTATGTTGCATCACATGACCAGTACCCGTCAGCATCTTCCCGCGAAACCTTCAATGATTGCAGCAGCAGGGGGGCCGCTCCCAGCCCCGTTATCGTCTGGGGTAGGTTCGCTGCAAGATACGTCACAACCTGCGTTTCGTCCTCGGCATTGTCGCCATGTACGAAATAGTTCTTCAGCCACTTGTCATCACGTTTGTTATTTGCTTCCGAAATTGAGTTCGGAGATTTGAATCGTTCTGTGTATGAGATTGTCATTTTTTACGGTCCTGGTTGAACGGCTAACGGCCCGGCACCTGCAATGTCGCCCAGCAACTTCACCATCTCTTTTTCTTCTGCTTTTGGGTCGCGTTGTGACGGATCACCTAACATGCTCGCCATGCCAGCAGCAAATCCGCTCAAGATGTTTGATGAACTCCAAATTTTTGGTTCTTCTAGATCTGCCTCAACCGGTCCCTCTTCTTCGCCCGGCTTGTCCTGAGCTGCTCGCTGTGCTTTTGCTAGGTCTTTTTGTGCTTCCGTTCTGAGCACTTTTAAGCCTCCAACAATTGCCCCAAACATCGCACCAATGCCGCCCGGCAGCTGATTGAACAAATCAGCTATGTTCTCAACAACTGCCAGCAACATCTCAACAAGAGTCAATTTGATTTGAGCACCAAGCACAGTTAAACCGCCAGCGAGTGCAATGATGCTGTTGGTAATGTCTGCTATGCCTTCCGCTAAACCTTGCAGGATCGGCACCAACGTTGGGCCGAGTGCTGCACCCAGCTTAACAAACGTCATTTTGATCACTTGGCCAAGCTCAAAGAAAGCGTCGGTAAGTGCCTCGGCCTGCCTGATCTCATTGCCACCAAGCACCAAGCCAAGACGGTTTGCCCGCTCTCTCATCCCGTCCATGCTTTCTGCGCCAGCATCAAGCAGAGGTTGAATGTCTCTGAAGTTGTCGCCAAAGATTTCAAACGCAAGCTGATTGCGCTCTGCTTCGTTGCCAACAGCTTTGAGCGACGCAACCAGTTTTTTAAACTGTGCCTCTGGTGACATTTTTGACAGCTTTTTAGCGTCAAGCCCCAGCGTTTCCAGTGCTCGCTTTGCCGGTCCACCACCGCCCAGTGCCATGTTGCCAATTCGTCGCCGCGCACGAAACAACGCCTGAGCTAGTGAATCAATGTTTGTGCCGCTGATCTCTGCGGCATAACTCAGCTCTTGCAATGCTTCTGCACCGATGCCGGTGCGCGTTGCCATTTTCCCAAACTTGTTACCATAGGAAGCAAACGCACGGCCAAGTGCCAGAATAGATCCGACAGCAGCAACAGCAGCTGCACCAATAGCCGCAAACGCTTTTACGGCCATCATGCCGCCAGCCTTTGCAGCTCCACCGATGCGGCCCATCGTGTTTTTGATGCTGCTGCCGATCTTGTTGAGTTTGCCCGTCAGCTGGTCGTTGAGTTTAAGCGTGAACGACGCCTGACCGGCTGGAATGCCTTTTGCCATTATTTGATTCCGTTTCTCATTTTCTTTTTCAGAAATTCCACACCTTTTTTACCAGCTGGTGCCATATAAGGCCGAGCTGGGAAATTCCAAGTCCCACCATTGCCCCCAACCTTTTTAGCTGTCCCGCCTGCTTCCTGCAAAATCGGTGCAGGCTTTGTCATGTACGTGCTTCCCCTAGTGCGTTGAGTATGAACAACTAGGTCATCTCGTTTAGGATTGTAAGCAAACATGATCGAGCGCAGGTTATGGTGATCTGCCCCGTGGTAATATGGCGGCTGCCCTGCTGGGCTGTGCTGTCCCTTTTTAAATCTGTCTTTTCCTTTGTTTCTCCCGCTTTTTACCTGTGTCATAGATCCGTAGCGGCTCAGTTTTTTTCTTTTCCCGCTTTTTGTAAATTGCTTCGGTGCTTTTTTCATCGAGCGTCTAGCTATTGTCCGCGTAAGCACTCCCACAGCTTCTAGGTTCTTTTTTTTGCTCTGCCTTACTTTTTTTTTAATCCCTTCTCTGTCAAAAAAAAACTCTTTTTGGACGAGCATGACTTTTGCACCGCCAGAACTGCGACTGCTACCGCCCCCAGCTTGAAACGCCAAAGCCTTTGCTAAACTCATTATTCGACCTTCCCGGCCAAGCCTTTGAGGATGCTGATGTTATCTTTGTTTAGCTTGTGCCGCCCATCGCCGGCCTGCCGCATTGGGTTCAGTGCCTGCGGTTTGATAGGGCTTTTACCTTTGCCACGGTTTACGTTGGCAATCATGGCCGTGATGGCTGCTGTGTGATCCCAGCTCACTGTCATGGCCTCCTTGCACATCGTTGCTAGTTCAAAGTAGGTAAAGCTCCACGGCTCAACTTTTAAGATTCCGGCTGCTCGCCAGACGCTGGGCCAGATGCTATCTGGTCGGCCATCACCGCCAGCACTTGGTTGATCTCGTTCAGAATCGCTTTCATTGCCGGAAAAAAAACAGCCAGCTCCTCCCGAAACTGATCCGCGAGCTTTGTAAGCTGGTCACTGTCTAAGGCCAGAAACGCGTCAAACGTTTTCACGCCTGCCGCTTTCAGTTGCTTCTCGTAAACCATCCACGCCGCATCTAAGGCATCTAGCAGGTTTACCGCAATCGCTTGCAGCTTGCCGTTGCTCAGATCGCCGATGTCGCAGCCTTTTCGCCGAGCTGCGTAGAGTTGCTTGAGCTCTACGCTTAGCTCTATATCTTTTCCGTTAATTTCCATCGTTTCCCCAATAGATTAAAAGTTACAACGTAACCGACACAGTCTTGTAAATCGGCACTTCGTTGGTCACTGGCTCGAGCGTAGGACTGAAGCGGATGTCATGCACCTGTGCGTCCTCGAGTGCTCGCTGCTCTGTGAAGTTGGTGACGTAAAACGCACCCCACAAACCAGAAACGCTAATAGTTCCGGTTTCCCCGTGCCGTGCGTCGCCAGCTTGCAAAGGCCCATCAACAAACGCCATCAATAAAGTCGTATTGTTGAAAAACGCTTCCTGAATATCGTCAAAGATAGGGTCGCCTGGCAAGTGCATAATCTGCGTTTCAACGTTGCCGTTGCTCAGGCCCGGCACAAACTGACGGAACGTAACCGATGCCCGGCTGCTTGCGTCCACCTCGGTGCGGTCCATATCCACAGATTCATCCCGAACGTAATTAAAAAGATTGTACGTTGTTGGCGTCGCAATCGTGCCGGCCAGGTTGTAAGTATAGAGCTGCAAGCCGCTTTTAAGTGCCATTGTATTTACCTATGCAAAATTTAGGTCGATTATGGCCTGACAGATCAGCCTGGCCTGAGTTTGTGATTGGTCCAGTTCATAACGTCCGCTGATCTCCATTGCATCTACCCACGCATCAGCTTTGACAACTTCTAACAAGTCATCCCAGCTATCCAAGTAGATGTCAAAAAAACCTGCGTCTTCATTCGGTGCCTGCTTCACAATCATTGTGATCAGTAACCGAATATCACGTCGCCAGTCTCCGCGAGACTCTCGAACGTGTTCGAGGTTAAACGGGCTGATTGCTGCTAGTGGTGAGCCGTCGATCTCGTCAGACTCTGCAAACGGATCGTAAGTAAACACAACGCTTTTGATGCGGCCTGTATAGGCTACATTGATTCGCGTGGCTAACTCTCGGCCCAGTTTTGCATCAAGTGGCAACTTCCCGATCCTTCCTCGTATGTATCCTGAAAGCCACGCCGTAGGCATCGCTTTCCTCATAATGTGCTGTCGCGAAACTGTCACCGTTGACTGTAAAGACGTGCCAGTAGCCGTCTACCAACTGCCAGATTTCATCGTTTCGCTTTGGCTTGTTGTCATCTGACCAAGTAAACGCAGATTGCGAGATTGTGAAGTCTCGCGTAACGGTTCGCAGGACGAAGCCGTTAACGTCTGTCTGGTCAGTGACAAGTTGCCCAACCACCGCACGCATCTCATACACCACCCCCGCGCGGATGTACCGCACGGGTTCAGATGCACTTTCGATCATGCGGCTTTGCAAATAACCCGCCGCTTTCGCCAGCAGGTTCATTAGCCAACCGCGCCGTTGATGGCAACGTCTACCAGCAAGGTTCCTGCGACGTAGACAGCGTAAGCCGTCCCGATGTCGTAGTCACCCGCACCGCCGGCAACTGCTTTGCCGTTTGTTGCATCCCAGCCGACGGTTGCACCTTGTGCAAATGCGGTATCGTCTGGGTTGTCGATCAGGTAGACGCCAGCGACGCGAACCGCGCCAAGCTCGTTGGCTGCGATGTCGTTGTCAGCAACGCCAACACCAATGCCAACACCGTTGACAATGTCGCCGGCTGTTACTGCCGCTCCCGGTGTGTAATCGGCGAAAACGCCGTGCTGTTTAAACTGATTAGCCATTTTTTTAGTCCTCGTAGGGATCAATTGAAAGGGTAAGAAACGATCACTGACCGGCCATTTTCACGGCTAGTCTTTGATCCCAAAGTGCAACACCAAAGTCAAATACGCCACGCATCTGGACGCCCAACTGCTGGAAGTCAACGTCCGACTGCGAGATAACCGGTGCTCGCTGGCCACGCAGGTAAGCAATGTTGATCACTGCTGTATCTGTTGGGGTCGGAAGTAGGTAATACTCGTCTTCGGTGGTTCCCAGCTGTGACAGGAACGGGCTGACCAATGGGCGGAACATGCCCTGCCACTGGTTTTCAGTCGTTTCCTTGGTGTCGGCGTTAGTGAACCTGTACGCCGCGTCGTTGAACAACTTGCGAGCGTTTACAGCGTTCTTGTTGGTGACAAGAAGCAGGCTAGGCTCAACCATGATTGGGTTGCCCTGGCTGTCCACTTGATCAAGAAAAAGCTTGTAAGCCGTTCCAAGTGCGTCAATGTCCAACGCGGTAGCCGCACCAGCTGCGTAGTTGGCTTTCTTCTTGGCGGTCGAAGTGCTGAAGAAGAAGTTTGTTGAAGCCGCACCAGTCGAAGCATTGGCAAGCAGGCTGATCACAGACTTTTCCAGCGTTCTAGCAGCCATCTTGCCCAGCAGGCTAGGAATGGCAAGCATTGCACCAAGGTCGTCGTTGATCAACATCTGGCGGGTGATCCCAAACATACGCCCGTAAGTCTTAACCTGATTGCTCAAGGTTTCTTCGGTCAACGTGCTGTTTTTGATCTCGCCAGTTGCCCCGATTTCCTCAAAATCGCCGGCTTCCGTCATGCGGTAGCGGTCGAATTGCTTGAAATCGGTGGTATCAGTCTCAGCACAGAACTCGCGTGCAACGCCCGCGCCACTGTTGTAGCTTTGCAACATTGCTTTGTTAGCAACGCGGCTCAGGATGCCGGGAAGGCTAACAGTGCTGAAGCCAGCAGACGCACGGATGTTAGATCCGCACTCAAGAGCTGACGCCAAAACGCTGTCATCAATGCCCTGACCCGGCGAAACGCTGCGGCCATGAGCGTGGAGCACAGTGTGGATCAGCTTGTGGACGTTGAAGCCACGCAACGTTGCTGCGTCGTTCATCGCCTTATCAGCAGCTTTCACGCCAACTTCAGCTTTGAGCGAGTCAGCAACGCTTTCTTCGTCCATTCCGATGCTGTTACACAGTGCGGCAGTGATTGCGTTGCAATCCGCACCGGCGTATGACGGTGCGGTCCCAGAGCCATTGGGCAAAGGGCGCGACGCCTTCAGCAATTCGAGCTCAAAAGTCTCTGCTGAGATGTCGCCGGTCAACGCTTTGGCTTCAAGGCTGTCAATCAAAGCATCGTCGCATCGGTCGCCATATTGTGCAGCGATGCGGCTTATCTTCTTCATTTCCTTGCTAACTTTAATTGCTTCCCGTCGCATCCCATCGAGTGCGTCGGATGCTTTGAGCTTCTCAAGCTCAATTGCGTCATCGCTTCTGTGCTCTGCGTCATACGCTGCACGAAGTGTTTGACGCTGTGCGTCGTTAACATCCTCGAAACCCTGGGCTTCGAGCCATTCCTGAAAGTCCATATCTAAACCCTTTGGGTCTGAAGTTGCTGCGATAGAGGTTGTGGCGCGGTCTGCGTCAGCTCCCACACTCACAACGCTAGTTTCGGTCCACATAAACGCATTGACGACGTACACCGGACCGGATTGGCGTCTGCCGTTAACTGTTACTGTTTTGCCAGCCTTCACAAAGGTTGGCTTTTCCGTCATCCGTCCACCGATGCTTGCCTGCCAAGGGTAGCCGTTCCGGCTTGCCTCGATGATCTGCTTTGCATCGTCTGACGTTTGACTGATTGTTCCTTCTACCTGCAACGAATCACTGGCGACAATTGGCTTTCCGTGGCCGACTGGCCGCTTGCCGTCATGATCCCGCAGAATCGGTATTGTATCCGCACCCCCGTGTACTTCCACACCCTCAGCAGCAATCACCGCTGGGTGAGGGAAGTTGCCAAGATGCAAACGGCCCCCGCCGTATGCTTGCATTGTGAACTCAGGAGATTTGGCTTCACCGTCTGCCGCTTTGATCTCAAGCGGCCCAGCGTCAAACCTGATCTTCTGATTCATCCGTTTGTTCCGTTTCGCTCGGCCCATCTTCTGGCTCCGGTTGTTCTGTGTCTGCTTCTTCTGCCTGTACTGCGTTGCCATTGCTAAACAGCGACGCCCCGAGCACCTTGCGGTAACCCTCAACGTCTGGCATCCCATCATCACCGACGTACCCAAACGAAGCCGCCGCCTGTGCGTCGATTTCGTCCATATTGAGCCCTGATTCTTTCATCTCATGGGCTCGGCTGGTTGTGCCAGATTGTAGTCTAGTTCGTTGAGCTGTGGCTTCTTTGCCAGGATCAACATGGGGTCTTTTGTCCCATTCCCAACTGTGCGGCACTCTCATGGCAACGCCAGCAGTGCCAAACCGTGCAGCAGCATCAAGCACATCGGAAGCCATCGCAGCCGGCAACATGCCAAGCAGTGCTGACTCAAGCAGCCAATCGCCTAGCAGCCGATCCAATACGTGCTGTTCAATGCGGCTTTGATTTACCCGCAAAGCCCGATCATATACTTGATGATCAAGCCGGCCTGATGCGTAGTTGTATCCCGAACTATCCGCAGCTGCGACGTTGTAGGGCATACAAACGCACCGGCTCACTTCGTTCAGGATCTCACGTTTAAACATCTGGTAAGTAGTCGCCGGATGCTCTGCCGATACCTGACCTAGCTTGTATTCATTGGGTAGAACCGTGGCTGCGTTCCTTCGCAACTCAACGGTTTCCCACGCCAGTTCCTCATCAACTGAAGAAGCTGGCGCATCGGTTTGTAGCACCATAGCGTGATTGGCTGCTGTTTCCGCTGCGGCGACAGTTGCGAGAGTAAACCGCCGCATAAACGCAAACAACGGCAACGCCGTCACTACTTCCGATATGCCCCTATGCTGTTCTGGCCGGTCTTGCCGGTAAAAGTGAATGATCTGATCCCGCCGGAACGTGTTAAACTCGAGTAAATTAGCGGTATCTGGTGAGCCGGGATGTACCCTTAGAATGTCATAAGCTCGAGGATTTCCATATTCGTCCAGATGGATACCGTCCACATAGTCTGGCGTATCCCACACCCCGCCCGGTGCAGTCAGCCGGTCAGCTTCTACCAGCTGAATATCCAGTTTCACTTCTGCTGGTATTGGCGGGTTAGTGACAACCTTGGCGATTGCTTCGCCGTCCACTGTCTTGGCGGTTACCATCGTCCGCAGCTTGTCAGCCAACCGGCAAGCCTGCGACCAATACCCCCACTCTCGTTCAATCTCTGCCGCTTGCACTTCTGGTAGGTGCAGTTGCAATCTTGGCCCAGTGCCAATCGTGTCTTGGCTCAGAGTCTCAAGAATGCCACGTCCGTAACTGTTATTCTCGAGCACCTCGTACCGGGCTCGGTTTCTAATGTTCTGCCGTACTAGGGGCGATCCGGTAGCATCGGCTGACGCACCGTTAGCAAATGACCAGTGATTGGCGTTGTCTTGGTCGTAACCGCCAGCGTCGTAACTTGCTTTAATCGGCTTGGCCATCAGTTGCCTCTCGCACTTGGCGGCTGGAATCGGCCCTTATAGATCGTTGGAAAGCCTTTGACCTTTTTACTGGCCTCGTAGCGGTCCAACTCTATCTGTTCTTTGAGTGAATGGTTAGTCCACGCGCCCTGATCGCCGGTAACAGATTTGGGCTGTTCTGCCATTTCCTCGAGCTTCGTTTTCTTTGGTTCACAATCCATGGCCATATCCTAACAAATCGGTGACAGATTTACACTAGTTCCTCTTGGCGCGGCCGAGTAGCTTGGCTTTGCCCCTGCTATTCGGTTTGCGTTTCTTCTGCTGCTTCTTGGCTTCTGGCATCACAGTAACGCCAAGCAGCCCCGCCAGACAGCAGTTTCCGACCAGACAATCCCAGTAATCATTGTTGGGCTTGCCGGCGTTTTGCTTCCATTCGATTACCTGATTGCCCGTTTTGCCAATCACAATCGTAGGATCTTCTGCCGTGCAGTGCTCGGCAAACATGCGGTGCAGGTGCGGTTCTGCCTCAAATAGATTGATAGACCGATCCGACCCAAGCGGTGCAATCAGTCGCTCGGCTGCCCATGTTTTCCACCAATTAGTATCAATCAGCAGCTCGCGAACGCCAAATGACCGTGTTTTTGGTGGTTGTAGCCGGCAGTGCGTGCCGAGTTGGTCCCGCTTTCCCTGTGTGAATTGCTGCCAGGGTAGCTGATTTGCACCGATATATTTACCGATTGATGGGTGGATCATGCCTTTAAACTGGCTTTCTGAGCAGTACCGCCGCACTGCTGCGGCTGATTCGCTGTAACCAGCATCGACCGCCATCATCTGCAAACCCAGCGTTGCACCATCAGCCCGGTACAGATGCCGGCCAAATAGGTCAGACGCCAAAGATTCTAACGCGTGGTACGTGTCTGTATTCTGATCGACCGATCCCGGCAGGCTGCTCATTGGCCGGCGTAGTTTGCTCTTGCTGAAATACGCCGTTTCCTGATCTGGCCAAGTGCCGTAGTCAATGACTGTACCGCGACCGCTGGGAGTCCACGCCATCAACGCAAAGAAAAGAAGCTCCTTCTGTACGTCCACAAATGCCGTAACTGTCTCGGCTTCCGCTGGGATTTCGTTGCGGCTTACCGGGATTGTGCGTCTGCTGATGTGCTCGGCTACCAAATCAAACGCTATCTGGTCGTTGTCGTTTAGCGGATCGTTTTGGTACTCAGCCTGAAATGCTGATTCGTCGCGTATCTTTAAATCGTAGGCGTGCTGAATGGCTGACAGTGCGTTACCTTTGCGTGCCGGCCAAGATACCCGCCCGCCCTTGTCCATCTCATCGCGGTGCTGCTCATAGAAAGTCGTTGCTTTCGAGCCGTCGCCGCCGTCAATGTAGTCTTGGCTCTGGATGCTGGCGTACTGATCCCAGAGCTTTGAGTTGTCTGGCCATCTGGTCACCATCTGCATCTTGTCGCCCTGCCAGTTGGGCGAAAGCTGACGATCTAGCAGCCGGTCTGCCAAGTCGCCTTTGTAAATTACCGTGCAGGTGGTAATTGCTGAGATTTCCCGCGATGGCCCAGCCAGCCCCAGAATGTCGCCCATCATTGTTTCGTGCCGAGCTTTGCACTGCGTTTCACTGCTGGCTGATTCTTTGGTCTGCGGGTCGTCGATCAGTGCCAAGTCTGGCCGGACGATCTCGCCCTTCATGCTGACAGTCTGCTGGCCACGTACCTGGCCGGTAATGCCGGCAGTTGTCAAATAAGCCCCGTTCGTTTTCTCGAGTCCCTTGATGTGGCCAAAGCAAATGCGGTCAGCGTTCCACTCTGGTGCGGTTTGCTTGCCTTGGCTGCGTTGACCCCGTGCCCGTATGCTCTGGCCTTCCATCTGAATCAGGCAATGGAGCTCCCGCCCGTAGTATTCTTTCAGCTGCGGGTTGTACAGGATCTCGGCTTTCATGCCTTTGAGCAGCTGCCGGGCTGCGATCTCAGTAGCTGCAACGATGCAGCAGTATTTACGCCGGCCAGTGAGCAACGCCCACAGCCCAGCTCGCACCATGATCGAAGTCTTGCCCGAGCCGCGCGGCATTGCTAGGGCTTTCAGCAATCCAACATCCGCGGCCCGTTCAATCGCTGGGAATAGCTGCAGGTGATCTTCGGACCACTCGAGCGGGAAGGCTTCGGGGTAGCAAATTTCTAGGTGCCGCTGCAAAGATTCGTCTGACTCTAGCCGGGCCGCTTTCCACTTTTTGGTGCGTGGCTTTTTGGGAGCTGGCCCAATGTCTTGGACGTTCTGAGCACGGTTGCGTTGACCGTTCAGATTTCGTTCGCGTTCAGACTCCGTAACCATCCCAAACCCCCCCAGTTAGTTTTGTCC
>UEXM01002001.1_pt1 | contig 15431 bp, 10 predicted proteins | sample 1796661 | NCBI WGS metagenome assembly UEXM01 (sample SAMEA4772469, study PRJEB27181) | metagenome | reverse complement strand
CATCAACATTGCCAAGCTAATCCACAACGCCCATCGGCATCGCTGCGCTTGCTGCACCCATCGTTTCATACTATCCCCCACTGCCCCGGATACCGAGACACCGTTCCCCGTCGTTCCTCAAAGGAAAACAAATTCGGCCGATCGATGCCAGCCCGCCTGTCCACGACGGGCTGTAGCCCCCCGAAAATTCATCAAGGACGAGAGTGCAGTGGATAGCGCCGCGCCGTGCACCGAGTTAGGGATTTCTCAGCGCGGATTCAGCTTCAGCCAGGCCCCAGTCACAGACTCTATGTAATGGTCGCAAACCATAGACCTACTTCGCCAACAAATTTGCGTTCTGCGCACAAGGGAGGGCCGCAAGCGCTGAGTTTGTTATGAAGAACAAAGCCGCTTATCCCCAAGTTGCGCGGTGAACGCGAAAACCCCTGCCCGGATAAAGAAATAGCCAGCGGCTATCGTGTAACATGGACCCAGCCTCTTGCACCATTCTCAAGCTGCCGCTACCCTTTAGGCTTAAATGAAGCAGATTCAAGAGACATGACTATGCACGCAGCATTGCTTAATACACGTACCCTGACTGGCCCAGTGGCCGGTATGGCGGTATCTGCTGCGTCGTATTACGGGTATTGGTTTAGCCGCTCGCGCGCCTGATTAATACCCAGGCGCGCCCGTCAAGGGACGCCTGCCGAACACACCAAACCCCGGCCGGTAACCCGCCCGGGGTTTTTTATTGGTGGATATACAGCCGTAAACAACAGACAGCACCAAGAGGCCAACAGCATGTATCGCTATCAACCGAACGATCTGACAACCCGATTTAGCCGCTGGCCGAACCTGCACAGCACAGAACAGCGATCGACGAATCACGCGCGACGATAACGCGCCGCCGCAATAAGGGAAGACCATGCAACAGGTAAACACACAACATATCGAAAACGCCGCCAGCCCAACCCAAGCGCGCCAGGCGACACCACGCCGCAGCCAGCCGCTGCCCTCCCCTGCGGTACTGCGTGAGCGCTTGCCGGTGAATACCGCACTCGCCGCACACATTGAGCAGCACCGTCAGACGATTCGCAATATTCTCGATGGCAAAGATTCACGTCTGCTGGTAATCACCGGGCCATGCTCACTTCACGACCCCAAGTCCGCCCTGGAATACGGTCACCGCCTGGCAGAACTCGCGGCTCAGCTGGGCGACAAAATTTTCATTGTGATGCGGGCCTATGTGGAAAAGCCCCGCACCACCGTGGGCTGGAAAGGTATGCTCTACGACCCACATTTGGATGGCAGCAATGATATCGCCACCGGCCTGAATGTATCCCGCCACCTGTTGCTGGACCTGGCCCGGTTAGGCCTGCCGCTTGCCACCGAGCTGCTGCACCCCATGGCTGCGGATTACCTAGGCGACCTGCTTAGTTGGGCCGCCATCGGGGCACGCACCACAGAATCCCAGATCCACCGTGAAATGGTCAGCGGGTTGGCTCTGCCTGTGGGTTTCAAGAATGGCACTGACGGCAGCATTGACGTGGCCTGTGACGCCATGGGCGCGGCGATCCATCCTCACACCCACTTGGGCATGGATGAACACGGCCACAGCGCGTTGCTACGAACCGCCGGCAATCTGGATACCCATCTGGTACTGCGTGGTGGCCACGATGGGCCAAACTACGATGGCAACAGCGTGCAGCGCGCTACTGCCGCCCTCAAGAGCAAAGGCTGCAACCCACGCCTGATCGTGGACTGCAGCCATGCCAACAGCGGCAAAGACCCGTTACGCCAGCCTGCTGTGCTACAGAATTTGCTGCAACAACGAGCTCAAGGGCAAACCGCCATCGCCGGAATCATGCTGGAAAGCCATCTCCACGACGGCAAACAGGGCCAGGGGAAACCGCTTCAGCATGGCCTCTCCATCACTGATGGCTGCCTGGGCTGGGACAAAACCCGCGCCGTACTCTGCGCGATTGAATAACCCCAAATACCGGGCCTCCTCCCATTGCAGGAGAGGCCTGGCAGTCACTGGTCATGCAACACGCGAGCGACCATGCTAATTTGAAAATACATTTTCACCTATACACCAAGGAAGCCCCATGCTCAGTAATTTGACCCTCGACCAACTGATCACAGCCTTCGTGCTGTTTCTTACTGTCATCGCCACCGTGGCGTTCATCGTCTACCTGAAAAATCGTTCGAGTAACGAATAAGCCCAGGGTCACGAATACAGCAGTGACCCGGTCCCCATCTTGATCACGTTACCGCCAATGCGGCAGCGCACCTCCTTGCCAGGGCGCTTATCGAATTCTGCATGGAGAATGCTTTTACGGGTTTCATGGCTGCCCCGATCCACAGACAGGGTATGGGTACCGGGCGCCGTCTCGCCCTGTTCTGCCAGATAAGCAATAAATTCCGGCATCACCGCACCAATCGGCGGAAACGCATCACGGGGCAGCGAGGGGTTTAGCAACCGACCATGAAATTCCGTAAACCCGGTAATGGTTCCCGGAGCGAATAGAAACAGCTCCGAGGTATAAACACCTCCGAACAGATCCGACCAGCGATCCGGGTTAAGACTCGCCGCCAGTACGTGTTCCGGTTTAGTAAAGGGCACAATCAGCGTGGGCTTGTCCACACTCACCACCATCGGCTTGTACTTACTGAAGGAAATATGTTTTTCGTCAATGTTCAGCGCCGCCGCCAAACGAGGAACTTCCGGAGTGTAGCGGTCGATTGTCGGGTTCAGCACTCGCGCAAATTGAATCGCCCCCGGCGAGCTATCGCCCTTATCAATAAAACTCTCAATCAACTGCTCATTTTGTTTCAGCAGGAACGACGCAAATTCCCCTTCATCTTTTGTCAGCCCCATTTCATAAGCGACATAAGACGCTGCCAGAATGGTGTGGGCCCCGAATAGTTGTTTGCCTTTACTGTTAAACACCGTCACCGGCGAAGCATCATTTCCCGGCTCGATAAACACGGTTTCAGTTTGCTGAAATTCACTGGCAATAGCCGTTTTACTGGCATCACTACTGCTTGCCGAATCCAACATCACCACCGGCACCTGAGTGCCCTGAAATGGTGCGCCAGCGAATACATCAAGCAATGAATAATTGAGAGCCATCATCCTCACCTTTTATGATTTTCTTACCTGACTATGCAGCAAGGAAAAAAGAATGCAATCAACAAGAGAGGAAATAATGGCAAACGGAAAAAGGGTATTTACAAGGGGTAAGGCTCTAATCAGGTACTCAAACAGGCCTTAGTATGGGAAGCAAGAATTCAGGAAATAGCCCCTTCACGGGCCCACTCGCAACGCACTCGTAAAGGCGCGTCAGAGGGTGCATGGTACACGTCGGCACTGTCCCACACGAAGGTATGGAACCCGGACAATTCGGTTTCCAGGTGCACCACCGCATTCACCCAGTACATATTCTTGAGCAGGGATTCAAATTTAGCGATCCAGTGCTCCCACTCGTACTCCACCGCACGGTAAGACATACCAAAATGAATCACTTGGGTCTGGAAGGTGCCGCCCATCAAATCGTCTCCGGGGACGGAAAACATTTCCCGACACAGAAACGGCCATTCGTCCGCCTGCGGTAATTGCCGAATGGCCTTGCGATTTTGAAAGCAACTCGTCTTACGCTCCTGCAAATTACCAAACGGTAAATGCTTGATACAGCCGTAAACGATGGATTCGTTATCCAAAAAACACCCCAGGAAAATCAGCGACAAGCTCTAGCTTACAGCGACAAGTAAAAATCGAGAACCACTCAAATCACACCCGGCCACAAGGCAGGAATTCTCCCGCCATTCCACATTCATAGATCATCGCTATTACCTTCCACACCCCTGCATTTGTTGCTGATACCGGTTCGCCGTGGATGCGGTGCGTTGCGCTGCACCTTTCATCCATTTGTTGTTTTTCCAGGTGCCGCGGGCATAGCCCCCATGGCCTGCGTAGTAATTCAGATAGAGGTTGTAGGTATCGTTACGGGCCACGCCATTTTTCTTGTAGCTCTGGTAGTGATACCAGCCAACAAAACGCACCGCATCCTTGAAATCATTGCGCTTTACGCCACGGCGCCCGGTGGCGTCTTTGTACCAGTCCCAAGTGCCGTCCAGCGCCTGTGGATAGCCATAGGCCGACGAAGGACGTTTCCAGGGGATAAAACCCAATAGCTTGGTGCGCGGCGGTTTCGCTCTAGCATTAAACCCCGACTCTTTGTAGATCGTTGCCATCAGCACGGGCACCGGCACCCCATACTCTTTTTCCGCATTCTTGGCGTATTTGTACCAGTTATTGAACCAGCCACCCCGCTGATCAAACACCGCACAGACATTATTCGTGTTGGTCGGTGTGACAGCACAACCACTCAGGGTCAGTACTGCCAAAAGCAGAGTTAGCCAGATTTTCATAACGCTCCCGGATCAATACCGTGCTGGTTCAACAAAGACAGTAGCGCAGCTTCGTCGCATACCTCAATGCCCAACGATTCCGCTTTCGCCAGTTTGGAGCCTGCGGATGCGCCGGCCACCACCCTATGGGTATTTTTGGACACCGACCCGGCCACTTTGGCGCCCAAGTGCTGCAAGGCCTGTTTAGCCTGCTCACGGGTGAGCTGCTCCAACGTGCCGGTAAGCACCCAGGTCTGGCCCTCCAGGGGCTGTGTTTTCGCCTGAGCCGGTGCGCGGGCAGCCATATCAACAATCTGACTTTCTGCATCAAGCAGGCGCGCTTGCCAATCGTTCTCCGCCAGCGCCTTGGCCAGCTGTGTCATAACCCCGGAGCGCACGCCCTTGGGTTCGGCGCCGGCCCCTTCAGCCGCCGCCGCACTCAATTCAGCGACCGTGCGGAAATGGCTACCCAACATGTCCAGTGACTTGTCACCAATCCCATCAAGATTCATGCCCAATCGCTTGGCGGACTTTAACAATTGCGCCAGTGTCAGGCTGTTCACAAAGGCGGCGGACGGCACTCCGCTGGCCTGCGGGCTCACCCCTTGCGCCAACAAACCGTCGATCACCGCCTCGTTATCGCTTTCGGCAAAGAAAGCGCCGATGGCCTTGGCCACTTCCAGGCCCACATCCGGCACCGCCAGCAACAACAGCAACGGAGCACGGCGAATGCTATCCAGATCGCCAAAACAGTCAGCCAGATTCTTGGCGGTTTCTTCGCCAATCTGCAAGATACCCAGCGCAAAAAGAAACCGCCCTAGGCCGACGGTTTTGGAGGCTTCCAGCGCAGCAATCAGGTTATCTGCCGACTTCTCGCCCATACGCTCCAGACCCGCTACCTGCTCAGCTTTCAAGCGGTACAGGTCGGCCACGGTGGCAATCAATTCCTGATCCACCAGCGCATCCACCAGCTTGTCACCCAGCCCATCAATATCCATGGCCCGGCGGGAAGCAAAATGCTTGATGGCTTCTCGCTGTTGAGCGCCACAGATCAACCCGCCGGTGCAACGGGCCACGACTTGGTCGTCGCCACGCAGAATGTCGCTGCCACACACCGGACAGGAAGCCGGCAGGCTAATGTCTTCTGCATTCGCCGGCCGGCGCTCTGGCAGTGCCCGCACCACCTTGGGAATCACATCCCCGGCCCGGTACACCACCACGGTATCGCCAATGCGAATATCCAAGCGCTGAATTTCATCAATATTGTGCAGGGTGGCATTGCTAACGATCACCCCGCCCACGTGCACCGGTTCCAGCCGCGCCACCGGCGTCAGCGCCCCGGTACGGCCTACCTGCCAATCCACACCATTAAGCACGGTGAGCTCTTCCTGGGCGGGAAATTTGTGGGCGATGGCCCAGCGCGGCGCCCGGCTAACAAAGCCCAGGTCCTCCTGCCAGTCGAAGCGGTTTACCTTGTACACCACACCATCAATGTCGTAATCCAGATGCTCGCGTTTTTCCAAGATGCCCTGATAAAAACGCAGCAAGGCCTCTACCCCGTGACAAACGCGAATCTCCGGGTTTACGCGTAAACCCCAGTCGCGTAATGCATCAAGCATGGCCGAATGGGTAGGCGGATGCTCCCAGCCTTCCAGCTGGGCCATGGAGTAGGCATAAAATTCCAGCGGGCGGCTGGCAGTGATGCGAGAATCCAATTGCCGCAAACTGCCTGCCGCGGCATTACGAGGGTTAGCAAAAAGCTTTAGCCCAGCCGCTTGCTGGCGAGCATTAAGCTCCTCAAAGCCAGCGTGGGGCATGACCACTTCACCGCGCACTTCCAACCGCTTAGGCACATCATTGCCACGCAGTTTAAGAGGCACCGAGCGAATAGTTCTGGCATTCACGGTAATATTCTCACCGGTTTGCCCATCGCCGCGGGTGGCCGCCCGCACCAACTCACCGTTCTCATAAAGCAACGACACCGCCAACCCGTCGAGCTTGGGCTCGGCCACGTAATCAATGATTTCGCTCACATCCAGGCGTTCACGAATACGCTTATCAAAGGCCCGCAGCTCCTCATCATCGAAGGCATTGTCCAGGCTCAACATGGGCACTTCATGTTGCACCTGCTCAAACGCATCCAACGGCACATCACCCACCCGCTGGGTGGGTGAATCTGCGGTAACTAGATCAGGGTATTGCGCTTCCAGGTCTTTCAGTGCGCGAAACGCTCTGTCGTATTCTGCATCCGGCACCGCCGGATCATCCTGAACATAGTAACGGTAGGACCAGTCGTTAAGCTGATCGCGGAGGGATTGTGCTTGCAGGGAAGGATCGTTGTTATTCGTCACAGTGGTCGCAGCAGTGAGAGTTTAGTGATTGAAAAGGCGGGGTGCGTTGAACGCGTAAAGCTTAACGTTGAAACGCGGGCTGTCGCCTCGTTATTGGAAAGGCCATGCCAGCGATTTTCAGTAAGGGCGCAGCGAGAAACCCAAAACACAAGTACCGTTGAGATCCGACAATCTGCGCTGCACGCCCCCTAAAGCGCCAAGACTGGGCTTGGCTTTTGCTTTTCAACGTTAAACGTTCAACTAGCAACTGCTTTTACGCATTCGGCACCCGTTGGCGCCGTTCGAATTCTTGCACACGCTGACGCAAGTGTTCCATGGTCTGCGGGGTCAATACGCTGTGCTGTTCATCTTTGAGCTCACCATCCAGCTCCGAAGCCAGCCGTTGGCAGATGGAAAGCATCTTGTCCAATGCCCCCATGGCATCGGTAGGCCCTGGCAGCTTCAGGAAAAATGTCACCCCGGCAAACGTCTTGCTCTCCATGGTTTCCAAATCAAAGGTGCCCGGTTCCACCGCATTGGCCAAGGAAAACTGCAATTCATCGGCACCGTTCACACTTACATGGCGATGGAAAATATTCATGCGACCATAACGCAACCCTGCTTCCAGCAACATGCGTAGCAAGGCGTTACCATTAAAAGGCGCACCGCGATAAGCGATCAGATGTACCACGATCACTTCCAGCACAGGTTGAGGTTCGCGGGGCGCTTTCGGTGCTGGTTTGGGCTCTACCTGTGGCTCTTGGCGAGGTGCCTCACGGGGTTCGGCAATCGATTCTGGCGGTCGCTCTACTGCCGACGGGTTAGGGTCCGGTGCAAGCTCTGGCTGAGGTTCGGGTGAAACACCCGGTTGAGGCGCCGACCCCTGTTCGGCTTCGAACAGACTTTGCTGCTCAGCCGTACGGGGATATGCGGCCGCTTCATCCGGCTCCATTACCATGGGCGGACGTTCCGCTTGATCCTCTTCCATAGCACGACGAATCACGCGAGCAGAGCCAATCAGCTCCGGGTTAGAACCCTTGCTCTCTTCTTCCTCTGGCTGATCCCGGTAGCGTGGATCGATGCGCATGCGCAATCGCCCGTGCCGTTCCTTGATCATCCGCCGCATGCCATCGGCGAGAATCAGCAGGATCAAAATAACCAGAATGCCAATCAGTGTTTCCAGGTTCAGGCCCATTGCCTCTTTTCCCTTGCTTGTGCTGACGTACCGCTCCGTTAGGGCGGTACTGGTTCCTCACATCGCCGCCATTTCGGCCGCTTCTTCCACATCCACTGCAACCAGACGGGACACACCCGGCTCATGCATGGTGACGCCCATCAGGGTAGCAGCCATCTCCATCGCAATCTTGTTATGTGTGATGTAGATAAATTGCACTTTTGCAGACATTTCCGACACCAGGTTACAGAAACGCCCCACATTGGCGTCATCCAGCGGCGCGTCAACCTCATCGAGCAGACAAAACGGTGCGGGATTAAGCTGGAAGATACTGAACACCAGCGACAGCGCGGTCAGCGCCTTTTCCCCACCGGAGAGCAGGTGAATGGTGCTGTTTCGCTTACCGGGAGGCCGCGCCATAATGGTAACACCGGTGTCGAGCAGGTCATCGCCAGTGAGTTCCAAATAGGCATGGCCGCCACCGAAGACTTTCGGAAACAACTCCTGCAGGCCACGGTTGATGCGATCGAAATACTCTTTGAACCGGGCCCGGGTCTCGCGATCAATCTTGCGAATGGCGTTTTCCAGGGTGCCCAGCGCGTCTTCCAGGTCGTCATTCTGACTGTCCAGATAGCTCTTGCGCTCGGATTGCTGCTGGTATTCGTCGATGGCCGCCAGGTTAATCTGGCCCAGGCGAGAAATCCGCTGGCCGATCATGTCCATTTCCTGTGCCCACTGCTGCTCATCCGCCTCGTCCGGCAGGTTTTCCAGCACAGTCTTCAGGTCAAAGTTCTGCTCGGCCAGCTGCTCTGCCACAGTTTGCCGCCGGGTGCTCAGGTCCTGCCACTGCATTCGCTTCTGGTCCATGGTGCTGCGCACTTCCTGGGCCTGACGCTCGAATTGGCCGCGCTGGCCTTCCAGGTTACGCATTTCATGGTCTACGGTTTCCAGTTCGCGGCGGGCTTCGGCCAGCTTGTGCTCGGCTTCCAGGCGCACTTCCAGCTTTTCTTCCAGCTGCATCTGTAATTCGGTGCCCGGCTCGTCGCCGTCGTTGGTCTGCTCTTCGAGCAGCGCCTTGCGCTCGGCCATCATCTGCACCTGCGCCTCCAGGCGGCTCAAATTCTGTCGCAGCGAATCCGCTTGGGTACGAGCACCCTGCACCTCCATAGCCAGCTGATGGGACTGGTCACGATCTTGGCGGGCTTTCTGGCGAGACTCATCCAGGCTCAAACGCAATGCATCCCGACGGGTGAGCAACGCTTCGCGCTCACCGCTGTCGGTTTCCATGGCGTCCAGCGCTTCCGCCAGCACTGCCCGGGCTTCTTTTAGCTGTTCCTGTTCCTGCTCCAGCTGCTCGTTGGTCTCATCCATTTCTCGGCTGAGACGCTCACGGCGCATGGTAATCTGCTCCAGGCGCACCTGACGGGCACTCACCTGAGCATTGATTTCACCTAGCTCCCGGTTAATCCGGCTCGCTTGTCGCTGCACCTCTTCACGCTCTTCTTCCAGCTCGGAAATTTGCTCGCGGGTGCTTTCCAGCTGCTCTTTCAGGTCATCCACCGTGGCCTGCAGGGTCTCGATCTCGCCGACCAACGCCTCAAGCTCGCGGCGGCGTTCGAGAATACCGGCTTCCTGATCTTCCTCTTTGGCCACTTTCAGCCAATCCGGCCCCAGCCAAATACCGTCACGGGTAACCACGGATTCGTGGGCCTCTAACTGCCCGCGCAGGGTCAATGCCGCGTCCAGGTTATCGGCCACGTAGACCCCTGCCAGCAGGCCTTCCGGGGCCTGACCTTCAACATGGTCACGCAATAGAGTCGCCTTACTGCCAGCAGCGGCCTTTACCGCCCCCGGGCTAACCAAGGCCAGGCGGCCGTGGGACAGGTCGTCCAGCCAGTCGCTAAGCTGGTCAAAGCCGCTCACCGCCACTGCCTGAATACTGTCGCCGAGCACCGCTTCCAGCGCCTTTTCCCAGCCCTCTGCCACTTGCAGCTGATCCGCCAGCCGCGGCTCATCATCCAATTCGTGGCGGGTGAGCCAGTCGCTGACCGCGCCATCGTCCCCCATGGCCGCCTTCTGAAGAGCCTCGAGGGAGCTGCGGCGGCCCTTCAGGCTTTGCAGCTTTTCGCGGGCCTCATCCAATTGGCGCCCCCGATCACCGTTATCTCGGCGAAGCTGGTTGATCTCTTCCTGCAGAGATTCGCTGCGCAGTTCGTTTTCTTCCGACTGCCCGCGATATTGCTCAACCTGCTCTTCCAGCTCGCGCATTTCCTGGGCCAGCGGGCCGGCATCCAGAGACTCCTGTTCCTTTTTCAGCCGGTCAATCCGATCGCGCAAACGCTCCTGGGATTTATCCAGATGCTGAATCCGGGACTGCTCCACCTCCGCCTGACGGCGGGATTCGCCGGATTTGCCGTTAAATTCTTCCCACGCCTGCTGCCAGCTCTGCATGGTCTCTTCAGCCAGTGCCAGCGCTTCGCTGGAGGCTTCCTGTTGCTCGGAGACCATTTCCAGTTCCGGCTCACGCTCCGCCAGAATGGCGTCCAGCTCAGCCACTTTCTCGCTGTCGATGCGCAAGTGTGCATCCGCCTCTTTCCAGCTGGCACGAACTTGATCCAGCTCTTCGTACAATTGCTGCTTGCGCTCACGCTGATGCTGGATGCTCTGTTCTAGGCGCGCCACTTCTGCGCCCAGGGCGTAAAAATGCTGCTGCACTTCGTTGAAGCGCTCCTGCACCTCGTGGTGCTTCTCGCGCAAACGCTCAACTTCCGCATCCACGTGGCGCTGCTCCGCCACTTTCGCTTCCATGGACACGTCCAGTTCGCCTATCACGTGGTCCAGCTGCTTGACCTGCCCATCCAGCCCTGTCCAGCGCAACGCCTTGAGCTGCGCCCCTTTCAGCCGCTCTTCCTCTTTATATTGCTTGTATTTCTCCGCCGCACTGGCCTGGCGGCTCAAGCGTTCGATCTGGCGTGCCAGCTCATCGCGGATATCGGTAAGGCGCTCCAGGTTCTCGCGGGTGCGGCGAATGCGGTTCTCTGTCTCGCGGCGGCGAGCCTTGTACTTGGAAATACCCGCCGCTTCCTCGATGTACACCCGCAGCTCTTCCGGCTTGGCTTCAATCAACCGGGAAATCATGCCCTGTTCGATAATGGCGTAGCTGCGCGGCCCCAGGCCGGTGCCCAGGAAAATGTCGGCAATATCCTTGCGCCGGCACTTGGTGTTGTTGAGGAAATAGTTGGACTGGCCATCCCGGGTGACCTGTCGTTTCACGGAGATTTCGTTGAATTTGCCGTATTCACCGGTGACGGTGGCGTCGGAGTTATCAAAAATTAACTCAATAGACGCCTGGGCTACGGGTTTGCGGGCATTGGAGCCATTGAAAATCACGTCCGCCATGGACTCACCCCGTAGGTGCTTGGCCGAAGATTCCCCCATGACCCAGCGCACCGCGTCAATAATATTGGACTTCCCACACCCGTTGGGCCCCACCACCGCGGTGAGGTTTTCCGGAAAATAGGTGGTGGTAGGGTCCACAAAAGATTTGAACCCAGCCAGTTTTATTGATTTCAGTCGCATACGATTGCTGTCTCTACGCCGGCAACGGCAAAACGCCCCTAAAAGGCGCCAATAGTAAAAGGGCTAAGTCTAGCGGCAACCCGGCCCGAATTCATCCGCTGAGACGCTCAGATTACAATAACCATCACTACACCGAGTTATATCGCATCCCAACGCCATCGCATTGCAAAGAAAGGCAAAACATCCCGCACCACGTCGGCGGTCGGTTTTACCCAAGGCTGTAAGCCGACAAACAGCACTCGTTACTCACCGAACCATAGGCCCAACCAGGCAAACGAAGAGGGCTTGGTCCATCTACTGTTGTATTCGGCGTGCAAGCATGCCCCTCCATAAAGCCCCTCCACCTTTTACCTATTACGGTGGCAGCACCGCCATCCGCCACGCCGCGTCTTTACCTTGCAGCGCGGGGCTTGTAGCGTGTAGCTGCTTTTAACCGCCAAGGATTAGCCGTGTCCCAGATCACCGATGCCATTGCCTACCTGACCCGCAGCCTGAAACTGGCCCGCAGCCCAGAACTGCGGCGCTATGTGATTATTCCGCTAATCTTCAACATTTTAGTTTTCGGAGGCCTGTACTGGCTCAGCGGTAGCTGGATTGGTGGCTGGATCACCGCTGCCACAGCAGACTGGGTGCTAACCGGCTTCTGGAGTTTCCTCAATGGCGCCCTACACTTCCTGGTCGATGCCGCAGTGGTGCTGGTGTGGATTTTATTGCTTGGCTTGTTCGCCAGCGTGTTTTCCATCGGTGTGCAGCTGATTGCCGCGCCCTTCATGGGCTTTCTGGCAGAAAAAGTGGATATCCAAATTACCGGCTACCCCATGAACGACGAATCTATCCCCGCCATGATCCTGCGTACCTTCAAACGGGAACTGCGTAAAACCTGGTACTGGCTATGGCGCGCCGTGCTGATTTTGTTTGTAGTCTTGGTGATTTACTTTATCCCGGTGGTCAACGTGCTGGCGTCAGCCATCTGGTTTTTGTGGTCTGGCTGGTTACTGGGCATGCAGTACATCGATTTCGGCGCCGACAATCGCCAGGTGCCCTTTGAGGTGATGCTAGAACGGCTAAAAGAGAAGCGCTGGCTGGTGCTCACCTTCGGCGCCATCGTCATGGCCCTAACCATGATCCCGCTGGTGAACCTGTTCATCATGCCTGTGGCCGTAATCGCGGGGACCCTGATCTGGGTAGAACAACTGGCGCCCAGCACCCCATCGCCCCGCTCACAGCAAACTACTAACGCCGTAGGCGCTCCCTTGCAAAGCACGCAACTTGCGCAGCAAGAGAATCGCCCGCAGGGCAATCGGGTAGAGCCCTAAACTGTGGGTCCGTTTTTAATAAGCGGACTTTCCTGACCAAGGCTCAGGTTCGCACCGTGGGAAGATGGGCGATTGTGTAACAGTGAAGGTGCCAATACACAAAGGTTGGCGGCTACCGACAACGGGTATCTCTAGCGCATAAAACCCAGCTCTCTGAGCTGGTGAATCTTGTCGCGGGTGGCGGCGGCGTCCTCGAACTCCAGGTTCTTGGCATGTTCCATCATCTTCGCTTCCAGCGCTTTGATTTCCTTGGCCACTTGCGCCGGTGAGCGGGCATCCAGATAATCCGCCGGAGACTCGGCCACTTTCTTTTCGCCCTTGTACTTGCGATCAAAACGGCTGCCACCGCTGTCATCCATGATGTCACGAATCTTCTTGTTCAGCCCTTTCGGGGTGATGCCGTTGGCCTTGTTGAAGGCTTCCTGCTTCTCGCGACGACGATCCGTCTCGTCGATAGCCCGCTCCATGGAGCCGGTCATCTTGTCCGCGTAGAGAATCGCACGGCCATCCACATTCCGGGCAGCCCGGCCGATGGTCTGGATCAGTGACCGGTCGGAGCGCAGAAAGCCCTCCTTGTCCGCATCCAGAATCGCCACCAGCGCCACTTCCGGCATATCCAGCCCTTCACGCAGCAAGTTAATCCCCACCAGCACATCGAACTTGCCCAAGCGCAGATCGCGAATAATTTCCACCCGCTCCACCGTGTCAATATCGGAATGCAGATAACGCACCCGAATACCATGCTCATTCAGGTATTCAGTGAGGTCCTCTGCCATGCGCTTGGTCAGCGTGGTCACCAACACCCGCTGCTCTTTGGCAATGCATTCCTTGGCTTCGCCCAGCAGATCATCCACCTGAGTGGTCGCCGGACGGATCTCGATTTTCGGGTCCACCAGGCCGGTGGGCCGCACCACCTGCTCCACCACCTGCCCAGCGTATTTCTTCTCATAGGGCCCTGGGGTAGCAGACACAAAGACCATTTGTGGCGCCAGCAGCTCCCATTCCTCGAACTTCAGTGGCCGGTTATCCATGGCAGAGGGCAACCGGAACCCGAAACTTACCAGGGTTTCTTTACGCGAGCGGTCACCCTTGTACATGGCGCCCAGCTGGGGAATGGTGACGTGGGACTCATCGGCAATCAGCAGCGCATTGTCCGGCAGGTAATCATACAAGGTGGGCGGAGCATCGCCGGGGGCACGGCCAGAAAACAAACGGGAGTAGTTTTCTACTCCATTGCAATAACCCAGCTCCTGCAGCATTTCGATGTCGAAGCGGGTGCGCTGCTCCAAACGCTGGGCTTCCACCAGCTTGTTCTGCTCCTTAAGTTCGGCCAACCGCTCGGCCAACTCTTCCTTAATCATCTCCACCGCCTTGAGCACGGTTTCCCTTGGCGTCACGTAATGGCTCTTGGGGTAGATGGTGGTGCGGCTAATACGACGAATCACCTCACCGGTAAGAGGATCAAAGATACTGATGGATTCCACCTCATCATCAAACAGCTCAATACGAACCGCTTCCTTTTCCTCTTCCGCCGGGAAGATATCAATCACATCCCCGCGCACTCGGTAAGTGGCACGGCGGAAATCCATCTCGTTACGGGTGTACTGCAGCTCCGCCAACCGCCGCAACAGCTCACGCTGATCAATATGATCGCCGCGCACCAAATGCAGCACCATGGCGTGGTAACTGGCGGGATCACCCAGGCCGTAAATGGCCGACACGGTGGCTACGATAATGGTGTCCGGTCGCTCCAGTATCGCCTTGGTGGCAGACAGTCGCATTTGCTCGATCTGCTCATTCACCGAGGCATCTTTCTCGATAAACGTATCGGAGCTGGGCACATAAGCTTCCGGCTGGTAGTAATCGTAGTAAGAAACGAAATACTCCACCGCGTTTTCGGGGAAAAACTCTCGGAACTCCCCGTACAACTGAGCAGCCAGCGTCTTGTTCGGCGCCATAATGATGGTGGGCCGGCCTGTTTGCGCAATCACATTAGCCATGGTGAACGTCTTACCCGAACCGGTCACCCCCAGCAGCGTCTGGTGGCCTAGGCCATCATCAATACCCTCAATCAGCTGCGCAATGGCGGTGGGCTGATCACCGGCGGGCTGGTAGTCGGAATGGAGTTTGAAGAGGCTTTCAGACATTTGGGCTTCCTGATGGCTACTGCCCTCCCGACGATAGGAAAACAGCAAAAGTCATGCGTGCAAAATCACCGGGTAGTGTACCAGAGCCAGCAGATCAAATGCGTGATGATCCATGTTGCCCACTGGAGCAGTGGCTCCAGTGAATGGGATTTGAGAGGGAATAGAGACGCAATCGCGGCCAAACGACCGCTCCGACAAAAACGCTTAGCTCCCCCAACCACCTGTGAGAGTGATCATTCAACCACGATGGCGATCGAAGAGCGTCCCCATCAGGAAATACGGGACATTGGCACCCGAATCCGGTAAAGTTCCAGCCCCTTTCTGTGTCGATCGGTACGTTAAAAAAACGTGGCCAATCAACTATCAAGATGAACGAGGAGTGCATGTCCGATATCAGCCTTTCCGACCGCGTACAACGCATCAAGCCGTCTCCCACCCTTGCCATTACCGCCAAAGCCGGTGAACTCCGCGCACAGGGCAAAGACATTATTGG
>UEXM01002000.1_pt1 | contig 15439 bp, 28 predicted proteins | sample 1796661 | NCBI WGS metagenome assembly UEXM01 (sample SAMEA4772469, study PRJEB27181) | metagenome | reverse complement strand
AACGCTGTAAGATTCAGCCCGGTATGTTGGTCAAGTCCACGGCTGGAACCACGGTAAGTAAAATTGCCCTCGTTGTCCGGCTGTCTCCAGCCTGTGAGTTTGACCGAGATTATGAAGGATCAGAGGATCACATCTTCTACATGTGCGAACCTTGTGATGGAACGCCAGCCTTCTCGGATTATGTAACGAACATGGAACAGGTATCATGAAGGTCGGACAAATCATTAAACTAACCCCACAGGGTTTGAAAAACTTTGCTCCCGGTATTCGCAAGAAGCTGGACGGCGAGCTTGGTCTTGTTATCCAGGAAAAATATGATCTCGCTCACAAGTTAGATCAGGACAAGCTACCCGAGCGAGTAAAGGTCTATCCAGCCCTTGTGCGTTTTGAGTCTCTTCAAAGTATGAACTTTCTGGAGATGGGGTCCGTTATGGTTTTTGCGGATCAGGCGGAAGTGTTATCGTGAAGGCTGGCGACTTGGTTCGTATTAGAAAGACTGCGATCGATGCTTGGTCTACCAACTGGTTTATCTGGCTAGCAGAACACAAGACTCCACTGCTCATTACTGAAAATCTTAACAAGGGTTATGTAAAAGTGTTAAAGCCTGACGGCAGTGATACTTATATCGCAAAAGAAAATCTAACAAAAAGGATGTGGTAATGGAAGATAATTATTACAACGTTGGCGAGTTGGTGGGCGTAGCTTCCACAAAAACATTAGGTCTCGTCACTCGTTCTAACTACTGGATGACTGATGAATACTTAGGCGGTAAGGTTCAATGCGTTGACTTAATTGTTGAGGGTAATAAAAAACAATATCCAGCCAGATACCTTTTGAGATTTAAGTGAAAAAAGAAACTTACAATACACGCCTGAACCAAAACCCCGATAATGTAACTGTCGGTACCTTGCTTCGGATAAAGGAACATTGCCGAAAAAATGTTACTGTTCGTAATAATGGCGAGTATGCCGTTATAGTTCCTAGTGATGGAAAGTATATCGAGTTTGATGCTCTGTTCCCTTCGGGACAGCGAGTTATTTATATGCCTATAAATTGGGATGTGGTTAGTTATGTTAGATAGCAAAGATAAAATGTGGGAAGTTCAACAGCCTGGAACTCTTTTGCGAGCACGCCATAGTGCTAAGTATGGTCAGTTGGCTTTGGTTCTTGAAAAGTCGTATGCTGGTCCGATGCCGAGTAACGGCTACCCGCCTCGCCGCTATGTGAAAATGCAGTGGGTTGCGACTGGTGAGCGGTTTGAAGAAATGCTAACAAATGCTCATAATTGTTTTGACGTTGTGAGTAACTCAAACAATCAAAGCTAACGACTACTTATTTTACAGGAGAGGCAAACTGTAAAGTGAGTATATTCAGAGAACACAAATCTATCGCAGATCGATCAGCCGCTGACAGACAGCGGCACAAGAAATTAATAGATCGTGCAATTAAAGATAGCATCAAAGATGTTATAGCCGAAGAGTCTATCATAGGACAGAGCGGCAACAAAAAAATAAAGATACCTGTCAAGGGTATCAAAGAATACCAATTTGTTTATGGAAGTAACCAAAATAACAAAAGGGTTGGCTCTGGCGGAGAGCATGATGTTAAGTCCGGCGATCAAATCGGCAAAAAACAGGAGCCAAGCCAGGGAGACAAAGCTGGGAACCAAGAGGGCGAGGAGCGATACGAAGTTGAAGTAACGCTTGAAGAATTAGCAGAGTATCTCTTTTCTGATCTTAATCTACCAAACCTAGAAAAAAAGAAATTTAAATTTGTCAAGGAAAACACGCTAAAAAGAAAAGGGTTTCGCAAGGCAGGTATTCGCCCAAGGCTCTCAAAGAAAGAAACCCTAAAAAGAAGGATACGAAGAAAAAATGCCGCTATCAAAGCAGGTACATATAATCCTGAAGATGGGGAGCGGTTTCCTTTCCATAAAGATGATCTTAAATATAAAGACCTCAAACCACGATTAAAAGAAAGCAGTTCCGCTGTAGCTTTTTTTCTCATGGATGTATCCGGGTCTATGGACAAAGATAAGAAGTACTTAGCCAGAGCTTTGTTTTTCTTGTTGTACCAATTTCTAAATCATCGTTATGATAATGTTGAAGTTGTTTTTATATCCCACACAACAACATCAAAGGAAGTAACAGAAAACGAGTTCTTTACTAGAGGAGAATCTGGTGGTACAATGATGTCTAGTGCTTTGGAGTTAGAACTTGACATTATTCAGAAAAGATTTCACCCATCATCTTGGAACATTTATACGTTCTATTGCGGTGATGGAGAGAACTGGCCAGATGATGATCCCGCTGTCCTTGAAATGATGCCAGAAATAAAAAGTATATCTCAACTTGTTTGTTATACAGAAATAATATCGCAAAGATCAAGCCAGAGGAGACAGTTTTTGTTTGGCTCTGATGCTTTTTCAGAGGAGCTTTGGGATAAGATGCAGCCACTGACTAACAATGTTTTTAAGCGAGCAAGAATATCGTCTAAGGAAGAAATCTGGCCTTTGTTCCGAAGACTTTTCGGGAGAGATTTAAATTGAAAAACTGGTCAGTAGAGACGCTACAAGAGTGGGATAAAAAGATTTGCGAGTCGGGCAAGAGGTTTGGGCTAGATTGGTATCCAATCGACTATGAAATAATTGACTATCACGAAATGATTGGTGCTATGGCTTATACTGGCTTGCCAACTCATTACCGGCACTGGTCATTTGGTAAATCGTTTGAGCAAACCCACACCCGGTATCACCTTGGGATGGAGGGTCTTCCTTATGAGATGATTATTAATAGTAATCCCAGCATTGCTTACTTAATGAAAGAAAATCCCTTATCCACACATTTGTTAACCATGTCGCACTGTCTTGGACACTCGGATTTTTTTAAACACAACCGTATGTTTAAGCAGACTGACGCAGACAACATCTTAGTTAGATTCAAGTCAGCGGCAAAAAGAATAAACAAGTATATGGAAGACCCGTCAATCGGGATTGATAAAGTAGAAAGAATTCTTGATGCCGCCCACGCTGTTAAATATCAAGTACAAAGAACACCTGGAAGAAAAAGGCGCTCCCACAAGGAGATGTTAGAATATTATAAAGATATTATCTCTAGCGATAAAGAAGGCAAGTATGATGATTTTGATCTAGATAGAATACCACTAAGACCAGATTATAATTTGCTGGCATTTATTTGCGAACACAGTAGAAACCTTGAAGAGTGGGAAAGAGATGTTATCTCTATTGTCGAAAAAGAATCTCACTACTTTGTTCCGCAAGCTTACACAAAAATAATGAATGAGGGCTGGGCAGTATTCTTTCATGAAAAGATTATGAACGATTTAAATTTGCCCCCCGAGCTTCAGATTCCTTTTATTAAATTACACAATCAAGTAGTCAGACCACATGTAGGAAGAGTTAACCCTTATCACCTTGGGTACAAGCTATTTAAAAAGATTGAGGAAGAGAGTGGAATAGAAGCCTGCTTCATAGCAAGAGAAGTCCATGATGATGTTTCGTTTGTTAGAAAACACCTAGACGAAAAGATGTGTAGGGAGTTAAATCTGTTTAGCTACTCTTTTAAAAAAAGCAGAAGAGCAAACACAATAGATGAAATATCTGACGAAGAAGGGTGGGCTAGCGTAAGAGATAACCTACTTAAGACAGTGGGATTAAATTCTATCCCGATTGTTCGTGTTGAAAATGTAGATAAGAAAACACACACTCTTCACTTACAACACGAACACGATGGTAGAGATTTGGAAATTCCGTATGCTAATAAAGTTCTTGGTTATATAGCGGAATTGTGGGGCGATGAAGTTAAAATGTTTTCAATTATAGAAGACGAAATATGGGAGTTTTAAATGAGTAAATCAGACAAGTTTCTTAAGATTGCCGAAGGGCACAAAAAGAATAAAAAGAAAGAAAAGTTTTCAGGAACATATTCAGACTACCTGAAGATTTTAGAGAAAGACAAAGATGTTGCCAAGCTGGCACACCGCCGTCTATATGATACTTTAACCTCTCACGGGATTACTCGTATGGATGAGGCAGATAGTCGTTGCGCCAAGCTATTTGGAGGCGACTCTTTGCGGACATATGACTATTTCCAAAGCCAGTTCTTTGGGATGGAAAGGTCCCTGGCTAAAGTTATGCGATTCTTGAGGTCTGCCGCTCTAAAGGGCGAGGAGAGTAGGCAAGTATTACTTCTGCTAGGACCAGTCGGTGCTGGGAAGTCTGCACTACTAGAGCGCACAAAGTCTGCTTTGGACTCAATGTCGTTCTACCAGATCGATGGCTGTCCCATGAATGAGGAACCAAACCACTTAGTGCCCCGCTCTTTACGAGATGAGTTTGAAAAAGTCTTTGGTATTAAAATAGAGGGTGACTTGTGTCCTGTTTGCCGGCACAAGCTCATGGAAGAATATGAAGGCGACTATCTTAAGATGCCCGTATCTGAAACTACATTCTCAGTTAGAGGCAGAAGAGGCGTTGGTGTTGTTCCTCCTATGGATGTCAATACACAAGACACTTCTGTGTTGATCGGATCAGAAGATATTTCCAAATTAGATTTATATCCAGATGACGACCCCAGGGTCCTGTCTCTGAATGGTGCCTTCCACGCCGGCAACCGTGGGGTTGTAGAATTTGTAGAAATCTTTAAAAACGATATTGAATTTTTGCACACGATCTTAACTGCCACACAGGAAAAAGCAATTCCTTCGCCTGGCAAAGGACCGATGATATATTTTGATGGTGTCATTATGGCACACTGTAACGAAGCTGAATGGAATAAATTTAAATCAGAGCACACTAACGAAGCGATCTTGGATCGTATCGTCAGGGTAAACATTCCTTATTGCTTGGAGTATGGCGAAGAACAAAAGATCTACCAAAAAATGTTAGGCGCAAGCGACTTTGAATCTCATATCGCCCCCCACACCTTAGAGATGGCTGCTATGTTTTCAGTAATGTCAAGATTACATTCGTCTAACAAGGTTGATCTTCTTACTAAAATGAAATTATATAATGGAGAAGATATTATTGAAAAAGGTAATATCAAAAAAGTTGATATAGAAGATCTTCGTGAGGAAGTTAGAGACGAAGGAATGACCGGCATATCTACTCGGTTTATTATGAAGGCTATTGATGCAGCTTTGTCAGATAGTGATAAACAAATGATTACCCCGATATCTCTCAGGGATGCTCTGATCAAACAAGTGAAAGATCAGATTATTGCTGAAGATAGTAGATCAACATATCTGCAAATTTTGCAGAATATCCTGCACGATGAATATCTTTCTATATTGGAAAAAGAAATTACAAAGGCTTTTGTATCTGCTTATGACGAACAAGCGGAGGCTTTATTCAACAACTACCTTGACCACGCTGAAGCGTTTGTTAACAGTTTAAAAGTTAAGGATAGAGTTACCAACGAAGAAATGATACCTGACGAGAATTTTATGGAAAGTATAGAAGAACAAATCGGGATAACTGGTTTGGCTAAAGATAGCTTTAGGGCAGACATAACTGCATATATGTTTTCTATGTTGCGAAGAGGGGAAGACATCGACTGGAGAAGTTATGGTCCTCTCAAAGAGGCTATTGAGAATCGTCTAACTGCTTCAGTCAAAGATATTAGCCGAATCGTAACTAAGTCTAAGAGTCGTGACAAAAAACAACAAGGCAAATATAATGAAATGGTTAAGACCTTGATTGATGAATATGGCTACAACGAAGATTCCGCAGAAGAAATAATTAAATTTGCTGCAAATAACTTATGGAGAGATTCTTAGCGATGACGAAGGGGATGAAAAAATTAATGACAGAGTGGAGAAGTTTTCTCCAAGAAGAAATAAATGTTGTCATTGGAGCGGTCAAAGATTATGTTTGTCCCCCCGCAACCCAAGACTTAAAGCTCAACACCAAGAATCGTGATGCTGCTATCAAGGCAGACCATATCAAGTACGGTCCTCTTAACGTTGACGAACCAGGCGATTACTGGAAAGACATAGCCAAGTATTGGGATACAACCGAAGAAGCTGCTAAAAAATCACTATGCTCTAACTGCACTGCATTTGATATTTCCCCTCGCATGAAAGAATGTATGCCTGGTGTAACATCTGATAAAGACGGAGAACTTGGCTATTGCTGGATGCACCATTTTAAATGTCATTCAGCCCGTGCTTGTTATACCTGGGCTAAAGGCGGTCCAATAGCAGAAGATAATGTTTCACACCAATGGCAAGATAAGAGCCCCTTTTCGGAAGACTAAAATGAAAAAGATAATGACTGAATGGCGGAACTTCCAAAAAGTTCACAAAGTAAACGAGAAGATTTATAAACAGTACGCCTCTCGGCTCAGTGAAGAGTCACAGGACGTTTTCTGGAATTTATCGGAAGACCAAAAAGTATTTGTTGTTGAAGACTGGGTAAAACAGGGGCGACCCGCACAACATCTCACAGAAGATAAAAGTCTAGTAGGAAAAATAGTAAAACTCCCTCGTGGATTATTTCCCGCCAACAAAGGCAAAGTCCTATCATTTGATGGTGAGTCTTATAAGATAGAAGTAACCGACAAGAGAGATAGAACAAGCGTTGTTACAGTTGGACGAGCAGCCATAAAAGAAGAGAAGATGGCTGACCTCAACGCCGAACAAGCATATAGCACAAAGGTTCGTGGTGTCAATGTTATTATCAATCTCAAAGATACTGATGTTGAGGCAACTAAGCACAGTAAGGAACGTCAGTTCCGTCACGATGAAAAGATTTCCAACAACGCAATCATCCAGGCAGTTGAGATGGCTATCGGCAAAATCATTCAAGACTTTGCGAACGGTGAACTTGCGAACGATGAACCTTTCCATATTCGCATGGTCGGCAAAGGTAAGGTCCCAGCCCTCAATGTCATAGCCGTTTTGGATATGAGAAAAGGTCCGGACACCATAAAAGTAATTACAGTTATGCGCAAGGACGATTTTAAGACAGATACATTTGGTGGCGGGGAACAAAAAACCTACACCGTTCAAACCCGATGACAGACTATCCAAACGCTGCCGGAATTGTAGTGTTTAAGATAATAGATGATGAATATCATTTATTAGTGTTGCATGGATTAGATGGTCGCCTGGATATTCCCAAGGGTGTGTGTGATCCCGGTGAGGACACATTTACAGCAGCACTTAGAGAGACAGAAGAGGAAGCCGGACTAACAGACCTGCATTTCCCCCTAGATCATATCAACGAGCGTTTTGATTCTTTATATGTATATGTTGCTATAACAGAACAAGAAGTTACCATTGTCCCAAATCCTAAGTCAGGAATCATCGAGCATCTTGGATATGAATGGATGGACCTCAAATCTGCAAAAAATGCAGACTGGTGTCCTTATTTAAAAGATGCAGTGTATTGGGGAATACAAAAAGTAAAAAAGGTGAAAGAAAGAACTAATTAAGCCCTAGAGGTGCAACTATATGAAAGTAACAATTTCTCAACTTCGGGGTATGGTGGAAGAAGCCTTACTTGACGAGAAGAAGAAAAAAAAGAAGAAGAAAAAGAAGAAGAAAAAGAAGAAGAAGGGCGGCAAAAAAGACGCCTGCTATCATAAAGTGAAATCACGTTATGACGTATGGCCTTCTGCTTACGCCTCTGGTGCTCTTGTTAAGTGCCGCAAAGTCGGTGCTAAAAATTGGGGCAACAGCAAAAAAGAAGGTGTTGAGGACAATTACCTCCGCCAACTTGTAGAAGAAGAAATATCAAAACTTAAAGAAGCCGACAGCGAAGGACTACGCAAGTGGTTCGGTCGCAAGGGTGAAAAAGGAAGCAAGAGTGGCTGGGTAGATTGTAATACCTGCCGTAAAGACAAAAAGACAGGCAGAAAGAAATGCAGTGCCTGCGGTCGTGAAAGCGGCGAATCACGTTCAAAATATCCAAAGTGCCGTCCTACACCATCAGCGTGTGGTGAAAGAGGCAACTACGGCAAAAAATCTAAAAAGGGGAAAAAAGGATGAAAAAACTACTAACAGAATGGCGAAAGTTTCTAAAAGAAAGTACAGATGTTATAGAATCTAAAAATAACTCTGTTGTGCTGTTCTCTGACTGGGCTAAGGGTCATGTAGAAAGAGGACACAAGGAGCCAGGTCTCGGTTCAATATTTTCTAAGTTTAATCTAGGGCTGGCAGAAAAAGCCATACAAGATACTGATGTCTCTGGTGAAGGTGGAGTATATACGGTAGATGTGCCAGGCGTTGGCTATGACTTAGTTATGCCTCGCTCCGAGGCAGAAAAGTTAGAAGGTGCGAAAAAGACGCAGGTAGAGAAAGAGGAGCGAGGAAAGAAAATCCCAGTCCTAGCCTATGTTACTACGGAGCCACTTGATAATTTCAAAACCAATAAATTATCTGTTGTGATTCGTCCTACTACAGATTTAAAATTTGTTCCCGAAGATGTCAAAGATAGAGTGGGATCATTGCTCGAAAGAAAGGTACCAGTGTATAGTGTCCTATCAATGTGGCCTGGAAGAGGAGATGTCCCCCCAGCTAGTCAGTGGGGTAACGATTGGGCAATAGTAATTCCAAAATAAACAATAAGGAAATTAAAATGAAAAAACTACTAACAGAATGGCGAAAGTTTCTAAAAGAAGCTGATTATGAAGCGAGCGAACTCGCAGCACAGATTGGACAAGAGAACCAAAAGTTGCGAGATAAAATTGAAGCTGCTATGGAAAGAGAAGGTGTTGATTGGATTTTAGAAGACATTCCAGAATGGTCTTTGATTGCCACTCCTACTTCAGAGGGTGGTAAGCAAGAAATGATTGATGAAATGGATGAAATTCTAGCAACCTACGGAAGTCCATCTGTCAAGGAACTTCTCATGACGAATGAGAATATAGAAAAATACTATCACATTAAGGACGCCACCTACGATGACGGCACACTCGCCGAAGACGTAGAGTTTTGGGATGATGTGATTCAAGAGGCAGAGTACCAAGGGCGCAAGGTTACTCTTAACAAGCCCATGCGGGGCGACGTAAAAAAATCTAAAGTTTATGTTAAGAATAAAAAGGGAAATGTAGTCAAGGTAAACTTCGGCGACCCCGACATGAAGATTAGAAAGTCAAACCCCGAAGCTCGTAAAAACTTCCGTGCTCGCCATAACTGTGCAGATAAGATGAAAAAGGGTGATAAGACCAAGGCGGGATATTGGTCCTGTAAGGCTTGGTAATGAAAAAGTTAATGACCGAGTGGCGACAGTTTCTCCAAGAGGGAAAGTTTGAACTCAAAGGTGATGCTGAGTTTTTTAGAGTAACTCTGCCCGGCATTGGCTACGCACAGGGTCAGCAACACTTAAGGTTTAAAGAGTGCCAGTCGGACGTAGACGCACTGATGGAAACGCCAGAGTTCCTAGAAGCTAAAGAAAAATACGAAGACGGCAATACCGTAAAAGATATAGCACAGGACGAAGACGGCAATTATATAATGAAAGAAGTGCCAGCCAAGTTCAGACCAAGATTTTACGATATAGAGAACGCTTGGATCTCTAACCCTGAAATGCGTGGCAAAGGTTACGGCAAAGAAATATACAAAGCATTTATTGACCAAGCCGTAAAATATTCTAAATCTTACGGCGGTGTGTTCGTAGGAGCACATTATTGCACGATAGGTTCTGGAACTTCAGAAGATGCCAAGAGAGTATGGAAATCAATAACAAGGGATTACACATCATCAGGCGATGTGATATTTATAGGACTATGAAAATGAAAAAATTACTAACAGAGTGGCGGAAGTTTCTGAAGGAAGGGCAAGAGTTCGTAGAAGAGAAATCGCCCTTGTCTTATGACCGTGCCAGCAATATTCAACGACTAGCATTACGAGACGACAGCATAGAACCACCTTACCGTGGAGACTTCGGTTTTGCCGACCAGTATAGTTATCGTAATCCCCGCACGGGACGGATGACCAAGAAGAGACACTTGGAAGCCCCAGGGTCAGGCGATGATATTATTGGTTTCTTGGATTACCACAGCCAAGGCGAAACCTCCGAAGGTAAGCCCTTTCTTTATATTGATTACATGAAGACCCGCCGGGAGCACAAACAACAAGGTGTTGCTACCAAACTTTTAGATGAGTTTGTTAAACGCTTTGCTCCAGAACCTGGCTCAGTTATTCACTTTGGTAAAATACAAAACTCAGATATGTTTAGCCTCTATGAAAAAACCAAAGAGAAATACCCAGAGCACCAGATTATGGGAGCAAAGAACTTCCGATGAAAAAATTACTAACAGAGTGGCGGAAGTTCTTAAAAGAAGATTCCATCGCTATAGGACAGTGCTTCCCGTTTGCAGTACAGATGGCCAAAGCCTCCTCTAGCGAAGAGTTTGACGACCCCTCTCTGTTCAAAGTAGTTCATGGCGAGATTACAGTAAGCGAGCGTGGCGAAACCAAGACAATCCCTCACGGCTGGGTAGAAAAGCCCGGACTAGTTTTTGACGAACAAACAAGCCACACCAAGCCCGAGGGAGTTCCCAAAGATGGTTGGTATAAGATGTTCCAGCCAAATACTCACAAAGAATACACAGCCGAAGAAGCGATGCTGACTTGCGTGAAACAAGGGCAAATGGGACCATGGGACTAAAATGAAAAAACTACTGACAGAATGGCGAAACTATCTAAACGAAATTAAGCTAGACATTAAAGTTGGCGATGTTATATTGGGCGGAAAGTTCAAGAATAAAAGAGTCGTAGTAAAAAAGATCGGGGTTGATGACAAAGGTCAGCCAACCATCAACGGCAAGTCGATACTAAAGTTTAGGATAGAAAAGCTCCTACCCGATGATATGAAAAGTAAGAAGACAAGGGACGGGGAAAAAGATGAAGAATAAATTTACTATGGAGAAGTGGAGAGATTTTAAGATGCTCAATGAAGGCATTACCGATGTCGTCTATCACTATACTAACGGACTTGAAAAGGGTGCTAAGATTCTAGAGCAGAATAAGTTTCTAGCGTCCGGTGGATTTACTAAAGACGTTGAGTCTGAACTAGGCAAAGGTAAGCTTTATTATTTCTCCACCGCAAGAACAGCAGCCAATGCTTATACGGGAACTTATCCACAGGGTGTTATCTTTAAATTAGACGGTCGTGCTTTGGGACAGAAATACAAAGGAGTTCCACTAGACTATTGGGCAACAAAGAAACGCTCCTCTAAAAAAGCAGCCAACCCTGACCCTGGCGAGACAGAAGGGTTTGAGGCAGAAGACAGATTACTTTTAGACGAACCTTATATCGAGGATGCCGACAGATACATTGACGAAATACATTTTGCTATTCCTTTATATCGGTTTGAGAAAGGAATGTTTGACGACAAGCCAAAAAGAAAAGCAGGGAGTTCTATAGAAGCCTACCAGATGAAAGGTCTTAAAGATGGCGTTGCTATAGCGGAACAAAGAAACATCCCTTATTATATTCACATTGATAAACAAACTTTCCCCTTTGTTGAAGTTGGTAAAAAGAAAGCTTTGACTAGCTTGTCAGAATTTATGGATGAGTTAGAGGAATCTGGTGTAACCGTAAACGAACCTCCTGGGGCATCAAGACCTAGAGAGGACGGGGCTCTACAAGAGTTTGGTGAGGACGAAGTGTTTTTATATGTCCAAGCAGCCCAAGACATTCTTGCCGGCAAAAAAGAGTTTGAAGGAGCTAACGTGAAGGGCAAGGTTAAATATAAAGACGAAGCCAAGCGCAAGGCAGACGGCAAAGTTATGTTCCGAAATCTTACGGGCTCCCCTAATATGCAGGGTCGCTTTTACAGAGATATTGATAACCCACTCCATAATGTTAGTTCTAATCCAAGAGCCCGCAAGACTTTAGAGTTGTTAGCCTCACTTATGCGAAACACAAAACAGAAGACGATAAAGGATTTTGAAACCTATTTAAATCAGGTTTATAAAAATAATCACGGGGATCAATAAATGAAAGTCACAGAAAGCTTATTGAGAACTATTATTAAAGAGCAGCTTGATGAGATGTGTGGAGACCACCACATGGCAAAACCTGTGCATCACCACAAGCCCGACCATGAAGGCAATATGGCAAAACGTCAAATGTTTAAAACAGCACAATATGCTACAGAAATATTTGATAATATACACGATGACGATGTGTTCCCGTCATGGATTCAAAGCAAGATGACAAAAATTGCCGATTACATTGGGGCAGTCAAACACTACCTTGAATATGATCACGTTGTTGGCGAAAAGCTTGACAAGGATGCTGATGCTGGTGACTACGTTGAAGACTTTAAGAAATCTGATGCCCCTCAGTTTAAGGGCAAATCTAAAAAGAAAAGACAAGAGATGGCTATAGCAGCCTACCTTGATGCCAAGGAGAGCAAAAAATGAAAATCACAAAAGATTTATTGAGAACACTTATCAGTGAACAAATCCAAGAGGCTTTCCGTATGGAAAAAGACTTCCAGCCAGGTGTTGAAGTTACTTGGAATTCTTTAGAGAAAGTAGAGAAAACAACTGCTAGTGGTCGTACTAAGGTTGACTACGAGCGTAAGGCAATGTCCGGAACCGTTGAAGAGCTTATGCGAAGTGGCGGTAAAGAAGGTGGGCTTGCTGTTGTTCGTGACAAGGATGGTAATTCTCACGAAGTAGAAGTTTCTGAGCTATCTGCGGTACAATAACAAAAAATCTAAACTATTTATGTGTAATCAAACTGGAGCCCTATAATGAAATCAATGAAGCTTATCTTAGAGTCCTGGCGGACAAAGAACCTCGACGAGAAACAAAAGTCTACTGAGAAGTATGATGACAACAAAAAGCTTAAGGGCGACCAAGATGAATTGCCTGATGGACTTCAGAAAGCAATCATTAAAAAAGCCGGTGGCGATACTGAAGAGGAAGAGGAAAAGGTTGAGGAAGCCAACGAGGGCGGAGAAGGCGTACATGATATTCTTAATCTCCCAGAGCCAGAAGCTGTTGAGGCATCCGGAAACCCAAAGGTAGACGCTCTCCGTCAGATCGTAGCAGACAAACAATACGCAAAAGTTGATGGTGTGAGTATTGATTTGACTACAGCAAACCTGTTACTTCAGATCCTTGATGCCTTAAGCCCAGCAAATAAAGAAAATTTCTTAGGTAAACCAATTGAACAAATGGTAAGCATTGCTTACAAAATTTTAGGGAAACAACAATGAAAATCACAAAAAACGAATTACAACAAATTATCAAAGAAGAGCTTCTTCGTGAGATGAGTTCATTTAATATGGCAGAAGATGTCATAGAATTATTAGGTTCCAAATACAATATCATGGAAGAAGATGTTCCAACAATGCTAATGGCGATGGCACAGAGTTTAGAGGACAAGCCCAAGAGTCCTGCTGCTTCTGCGGCAGATATGGAAAGATACGAAAGCGATTACCGTGACCCGCCTAGAAAACCTCTCAAAGGCAAAAGTGGCAAGCCTCTTAGCGGTGCCGAGATGGACAAACTGGCACGAGACATCTAAAGTGAAAATTACAAAAGAACTATTACAGCAGATTATCAAAGAAGAAATTCTTAACGAAGCCACCCAAGGCGAGATGCAATTTGCACCTCTTGAGACAGCCCGCCAAGCCTATTTGCAAGACCCCAATGACGAAACTAAAGATCAGCTAGGTCAAATGGTAAACAAAATTGTAGAACCTCTTATGGCTGAGATGGGACTTTTTTGGGAAGCCGAAGCATATTACAATCGTGGCGACCTTATTTTTAATAATCGCAGCGTAGATGTCACTATAAATCCTAAAGGCGAAACGGGAGGATATGATGTTAATGTGTCTGCCCAAGTTTCAGCGATGGATACAGACCCAGCATTTGAACCAATGAATATTACACTTCCCTCGATGAAAGGTGTGGTACAATTTATAAATGATAAAGTATTCAGTAGCACCGGCATGGTCGGCGAACCTGAAGCACAAACAGAATTGCCTTTGGAGCATAAGATGAGAGTAACAAAATCACAACTACAAGAAATTATTCGAGAAGCTATTGACGAAGAAATGGGTGGCGGAATGCCAAGCAAGGCAGAGATTGAAGAAGTGCTAGACGATGTTCTACAGAACATTCGCAAGAACGCCCTGTCTGACGATATCGCCAAGCAAGGAGCAAGAGCAGAAGTTCTATTGTCTATGTTGATGGGCGGTCGCTATGCCGCAGAGATGTATAAAGATATGTTTGGGGACAGAGGACTAAAAGGCTACATGGAAGATAGATACGGAGATTAAAATGAAAATCACCAAGTCCCAACTACAACAAATTATCAAAGAAGAACTCCTTAAAGAAGCAGAAGGTATTACTGACGACGGGGTTGGAAAAGCTGTAAGTATGGTGGATGATTTGATGAAAGATCTTAGTGGTTTGGAGGGCTATGATACCCTGTGGGCTATCGTTTATGCTAAACTTACTAAAATTAAAAAACTGCTGGAGCGAGGATACTAAAATGAAAAACATATTACACAAACTGGTTAACCTCTTTAATAATGATCATTGCTGCTGTTGCTGTGGTTGTTGTTCTTGTGTTGGCTGTAAGGAAACCTGCTAATGAAGATCACAAAACAACAACTACAACAAATAATTAAAGAAGAGTTACTCAGAGAAATGGATTGTGACGACATTGACGATGATATGCAATCCGCAGCAGAAGATCTGGGGCGCTCCCTTGCGTGCGATCCCGAGACAGCAGAGGGTATCTTGTCCGCCATAAAGGCAGCCATGACTCGCCGAGGAGATGTTAGATATCCCAAGACGGCGGCTGCTCTTGAAAGAGGACTGCAAGCTGGTGGGCAATATCTTACCGATACACATGTGGGGATTGAAGACTAATGAAAATCACAAAACAACAACTACAACAAGTTATTAGAGAAGAAATCACTAAGACACTCAACGAAGAATACAGCCTAGATATGGAAGTACTCTTTGATACGATAATAGACTATGCCAGTAAAATGAACCCACCAAAAGAATTAATGGATGACCTTTTGGCTATGCAGAATCGCTATGGTGGAACAAAGCCAAGCGAAACTGGTGCTGGCGATATAGACATGAGCAAGATGGATATCTAAAATGAAGCTCACAAAATCCTACCTACGAAAAATGATTAAAGAAGAGTTACTCAAGGAAGCGTTGCCTCCTCACCTACAAAAGCATTTTCGTAAGGATGGCTCTTCAGTCCATGGACCCGAAATCAAAGATGTCACCCCTGCTGGCTATGGACCAGAAGATGCGGGAATGGATAGTCAAGTAGCAGCGGACGACTTCAATCAAATAAGTAGAAGACTTAGCAAATTGTATAGGCGTCTTGATGATATGGATCAGCAAGATGAGGTTATGGATATAAGAAAGCAACTCGTTGCTTTACGAAAAAGAGTAACGGGAGCATAAAGTGAAAGTCACCAAA
>UEXM01001999.1_pt1 | contig 15441 bp, 20 predicted proteins | sample 1796661 | NCBI WGS metagenome assembly UEXM01 (sample SAMEA4772469, study PRJEB27181) | metagenome | reverse complement strand
AGCACAAAATCAATTGGCTCTAGGCGGTAAAGGCGCTAAAGAAACATTATCATTTTTGCTTGATATGCTAGGTTCTGCTTCTAAAACACAAGTGGATCAAAATGCTGCAATACCGCCAGCATTTACGAAGCTGTCAAATACGCAACCGCAACGGATCCCGACAGAGCAAGAAGAAGTTATAGCGCCACCTGATTATGAACCAAAGGCAGCTAAAGTTGCTTTGGCTCCGCAAATATTATCTGAGCAAGGCGTTAAGACTTTTGCAGATCGAGGGTTTTCGTCTGGCAATACACGACAAACAAAAATAGATGAGGGTGCAGCTGCTGTTGATGAGTTAATAGATGATGTTGATCCTGTTGAAACAGAATTTAATCAGCTCATGGATGATGCCAATCAGTCTATACTCAATGCATATACTGGTAGAAAAACTAAACTTGATAAGATTGATGACACAGTTAAAAAAGAAGCTGATGAACGAGCTGATGCGCCAGCGCCAAGTGGTGTTGATGGCATTAACTTTGATTTGTTGCAAACACAGGAAGATGTAGCAAAGCTTCTAAAGCAAAAAGCGCAATCGATGCCACAGCTAATTAATAAAGCTACTCGTGGTAATGTGCCAATTTCTGTAAGTAAAAAGAAAGCAGCTGAAGCATTTGCTGATACCTTCAATACAACCAAGAGAATTCTTAACAAACGTTTAGATGAAGGTCTTCTAACACCAGAAGATTTATTTGCAGCTTATGAAATTCTTGGCGAAACAACAAAACAAATGCTCAAGCTGGAAGACAAAATTTTAAATAAGACGGCTACCAAAGACGATAAATTTAAATACTTGCGTCTAAACAAAATTGTGCCAGCAATCTTTTTGCAAGTCAGTGGAAATAGATCAGAATACGGACGCGGTTTAAATCTACAAAGATTTATGGGTGGCGATACTGGCCTTATGGAAATTGCACAAAAGCAAACTGACATGATGGCAGAAGATCTTGGCGAGCTGACTATTGAGGAAATAGCAAGAAAATCAAGAGATATTAGGCGTAACGAAAAAGGTTTTTCTGGCTTTGTGCGTTTTCATGCAAAAGCTGCTATGGCCAAAACAGCTGACGCATTAGGTGAAGCGTATTTATCTGGGATGTTATCTGGCACTGGCACATTTACACGCAACGCATTAGGCAACACCCTATGGATGGCTTGGCAGTTACCAGAAGAGCTAATTGCTGGTTTGTTTAAAATTCCAGTTACAAAATATCGTGATGCGTTGGGCTTGCCAAACGAAGACAAAGTTTTTGCTACTGATGCGATGTTCAGATTTAAAGGCTACATTGACTCATTTGGTGATGCACTGCGCGTTGCAAAAGTCAGTTTTATGCGAGAGCGCCCAGCTTTAGGAGCAAAACAAGATATAGAAAATTATGGTGGTGCATTACGCAGCAATAGCAAAACTGTTTTTGGCACAGCAATAAATACGGTTGGTCAGGCCAGTAGATTATTTCTACGCACATTAACAACAGCTGACGAGCTTTTTAAAACAATCAGCCAACGTGGCGAACTTTATGTCCAGGCAAATCATGCATATCGCAATGCGTTAGGAAGAGGTGAGAATAATAGAACAGCGCTCGATGAAGCTGGTATGGTTTTATTAAGCCCAGAAAATTACAAAGATGAGCTTACTGCTGTTGCAAAATACAATACACTACAAGACGATATTGCTTTTCTAAGCAAACCAGCTGGATTAATCCAGAGAATGCGACTTGGTTTTATACCAGTTGGTAGACTAATACTGCCATTTGCACAAACGCCAGCAAATGCAATTGTTAAAGGTGTTGCTGCTGCGTTTCCATTTCATAAAGTATTTAAAGCATTAGGCACCGGCACAGCAGCAGAACAACAAAAAGCATTAGCTAAATTTTCTATGGCATCAATGACAGGTGCATATGTTGTTAATGAATTTGTTAACGGACGCATGACTGGTGCTATGCCATCTGATAAAAACGAACGTGCAGCGTTAATGGTTCGGAAACCTGGGTGGCAACCAAATAGCTATGTTATGATTAAAGATAAAAATAACTGGCCTCGCGATCCCGAAACAAATGAATTGTTACCATTGTATAATGAGATGGGAAAACCTAATGGCGAGCTTCATTATTTATCGTTAAATGGCTTAGAGCCTGTTGGCAGTATTATTCAATTATACACTGCAACAGCGGAAGCAGCTGTAAAAACAGGCATTGCAAATGACCTTGATAACCCAGAGTTGATGCTTGATTTTACGTTGTCCACTCTTGGTGCAACATTTAAATATTATAAAGAAATGCCGATGCTTGAAAGTTTAGCTGACGTTGCTCAATTAGCAAGTTTTGAAGATGTGCAAGATCTAAAAGAACGTCTTGCTTTACTAGCAAGAGTGCCAGCTGAAGGAGCAAGTTATTTTGGTGTGCCAAATCCTGTTGCTGGACTGCAAAGACAAGTTATGCGCGGAGTAGATCCAACACGTTTGTATCCAAGAGGCGATTACGAATATTACACAATGGATGACATTGAAGCCGAAGACAAAAACGGTGAGCCTGTTTATTACAAGATTGATGAAAATGGCGATAAAGTTTTTGATAGAAAAGCGTATTTTAAAGTAGGCCAACCAAAAACAGAATTAACAGATCAACTTTATCTAGCCTATAAAGACATACTTGCTATGGCAGTAAAAGGCAGTGTTTTTCCTGGTAGGCAGCAATTAGCAGATGAGTTGAATACAGAGGGCTATGACTCATTAGGCTACGAAAAAGGTAGCCAAGACGTAAGCTTTTCAATCAATCATGGGCTGGCGCTGTGGAACAGTATGACTGGTATTAGAATACGAGAAGGCAGAGAGCCAACTAAACTAGAGCAAGCCCTTGCAGATTTTCACCAAAGAACTGGCGTTTGGCCTTTAAGAGAGCCGTATACATATGGCGGTTTGCGTCTTTCAAAAGGCGCTCGATTTGATCTTCTAAACCAGGCAAAGAACGTAGCCACGTTAACACAATATGACAACATGACATTTAGAGAAGCGTTAGAATATGAAATGACGTTTCCATTTAGTGAATATCGGCAAGGCTTAGATAACCGCACACTTAACGAAGATGCAGCTCTATTGATTATAAAAACAATAGAAGACGCTTATTTAGACGAAGGTTTTCAACTTTTGTTGCGAATGCCAGAACATCAAAACTTAGCACAAGCTTTTAGGAATAAAGAACAAGCAGAAGACAAAATTGAAACATTAGGGATTATTGACCAATGACAGTATCTAGCTCAACCAACAAAGTCAGTTATTCTGGTAATGGCTCACTTACAACGTTTGCATACACGTTTAAAATTTTTGATCAGTCAGATGTTGTTGTCATTCTCAGGGCATCGGATGGAACTGAAACTGTACAGACTATAACAACTCATTACACAGTCACTGGGGTAGCAGCTGCATCTGGCGGGAATATAGTGTTTGGATCAGCTCCAGCTTCTGGTGTTACTGTTGTTATCTTGCGCTCTCAGCCTCTTACCCAGGGTCTTGACCTGGTTGCAAATGATCCGTTTCCAGCGGAAAGCCTGGAAGACGCTTTAGACAAGCTTGTGTTCATGTCACAGAAACACGAGGAAGAACTTAGCCGCGCTATTAAGGGCTCACGAACAAACGTCATATCTAACTCTGAGTTTACCGTATCTGCTACAGATCGAGCTAACAAAGTGTTTAGTTTTGATGCCAGTGGTAATCTTGATATTGCTCAAGAGCTTGGCACATTTAAAGGAAACTGGGCAACTGGTACTGCATACAATTCACGCGACATTGTCAAAGATACCAGCACAAATAATATTTTTATTGTAAACACAGCGCATACATCTAGCGGTTCTCAGCCACTAACAACCAACACCGATAGCGCGAAGTATGATTTAATTGTAGATGCTGCAACTGCAACAACAGCAGCTACAGCGAGTGCTGCAAGCGCTGCGACGGCAACCACAAAAGCCAGTGAGGCGGCTACAAGTGCTACTGCCAGTGAAACAGCAAAGACAGCAAGTGAAACTGCTAAGACCGCTAGTGAAACAGCGCAAACAGCTGCTGAAGCAGCGCTTGATAGTTTTGATGATCGTTACCTAGGCGCAAAGTCAACGTCAGGTGGTAACCCTACTCAGGACAACGACGGAAACAACCTCATTGATGGAGCCCTCTTTTTCGATACCACCAATAATGTGCTTATGGTGTACAACCTAGGTACAACTACTTGGCTGCGAACAACGCCAACTAGCTCAGATCAAACAGCAATAAACACAGTTAATTCAAACGCAAGCAATATTAATACTGTAGCTGGTATATCTAGCAACGTAACTACGGTTGCTGGCATTTCTTCAAACGTAACTACGGTTGCTGGAATAAGTAGTGATGTTACAGCTGTTGTAGCAGATGCTACTGACATTGGAACAGTTGCAACTAATATTTCAAACGTAAACTCTGTTGGCGGCAACATTTCTAACGTCAATTCCGTAGCAAGCAACGCTACAAATATTAATGCGGTAGCCGCTGATGCAACGGACATTGGGACAGTTGCAAGCGACATAAGTGGATCTAATACAATTGGTGCGGTTGCAGCCATTGCTAGTAACGTTTCAACTGTAGCTGGTATATCAAGTAATGTGACTACAGTTGCTGGTATATCAAGTAATGTTACTACTGTTGCAAACGACACTACAAATATTGCAACTATAGTTTCTAATTTAAATGGAACCGATACCATTGGAACAGTTGCTGGCGCTATAACAAACGTCAATAACGTTGGTGGCTCAATTACCAACGTTAACACTGTCGCATCGAATTTAAGTGCAGTAAATAATTTTGCAAACACGTATAGAATTGGCGCAACTGATCCGACAAGTTCATTAGACACAGGCGATTTGTTTTACAACACAACTGCAAATCAAATGAAAGTGTACAATGGATCGGCTTGGGAAGCTGGCGTCCTTGCTGGTGCTGGTGCAGTTTTAAGAGCAAATAATTTATCTGACTTAGCTGACAGGCAAACTGCACAAAGTAATCTTGGTTGGTATCACAGTAAAACTGTTTCTTCTGACCAAACATTAGCTGCAAATGCAGAAGTAATTACTGGTACTGATCTAGTAGTAAATAATGGGGTAACCCTCACAATCCCAAACACAAGCCGTCTTGAAGTACGTTTTTACGCAAGCGGTGAAGTATTGTAAAAAAGGAAAATAAAAATGTCTGTAAAATTAAATAGTGCAAACGGTTCGATTACAATCTCGCCAGAGGATGGATCGGGCAATGCAGCTGTAACATTTCCAAGGGCTGGATTTGCTTCTTTGGCAAGTCCAACTTTTACTGGAACACCAGCTGCCCCAACAGCAAGTGCTGCAACTAATACAACACAAGTAGCCACAACTGCTTTCGTGGTCGGTGAGGTTGCAAATTTAGTAGATAGTTCTCCATCTGCTCTAAATACACTTAACGAGCTTGCTGCTGCATTAGGTGATGATGCTAACTTTAGCACTACGGTTACAAACAGCATTGCTACTAAGCTGCCATTGGCTGGTGGTACAATGACTGGTAATATCTCCCACGCCAGTAATCTTGCTTTAGATGTTGGTGGAGAACTTCATTTAGATGCTGATAGTGGTATTATCCGTATTCAAGATAATGGTGGCGATATTGGCATGTTGCGACATGAAAGCAACGATTTCACAGTTCGTTCTATGGTTGGTGATGGAAATTTAGTATTTAAAGGTAATGACGATGGTTCTGTAATAACTGCACTTACCCTAGATATGTCAGAAGCTGGTGCAGCTACGTTTAATTCAACTGTTACTGCAACTGGCGCTACAGTCAATGGTACGCTTGATATTGAAGAAGTATATGAAAAAGTAACAGTTCAAACTTCTACAACAGGTACAATTACATTTGATACAACTGTACAAGCTGTTGAGCTTTATACTGCAAATCAGACTGCAAACAGAACTATAAACTTTAGTAATGTAAATGCTAATTTAGCTATAGGTCAGTCACTTACAGTTGCTATTGCAATGACGCAAGGCTCTACAGCTTACTACTTAAACGCATATCAAATCGATGGAAGTTCAGTTACACCCAAGTGGTCAGGCGGTTCTGCTCCCACTGCTGGTAATGCAAGTAGTATAGACAGCTATTCGTTTACAATTATCAAAACAGCCAATGCAACATTCACTGTTTTAGCTTCACTTACACAATTTGCCTAAGAGGTTATTATGAGTTTATTTATTCCAAAACCTAAACCATTATATGCACCGATGCTTGCCACTTTTGGTGGTGGGTCTGTTACTGGTTTTAGGGCTGGTGGCGCTCTTGATGCTCAAGGGATTGCAGATGCCCTTGTTAGTGGTGATACGTCAGTCTTAACTGACGATAATATGGCAATAATGACTATAGATGAAGCTGCTATGGAAACTGTTTTAGCTTCTGCTACAGCGAGTACTAATTTCTACGATCATATGTTAGTTCAAGTATATCGCTCTACTAATAATTCCTTTAACGGTGGCACAAGCACAACTGTTCAAAGCCTTTCATATTACAATTCGCTAAGTCCCGGCTTAACTGTCACCAAGGGTTACAAAGCCCACAGACAAGGTACTGGTGCGCCAGATGCAGCGGTTTATGTCTTTAAAAACTTTCATACCCAAGGAGACAAATTTTCATATTACCATGAGGGTTTTAATGGTTACGACCAAAGTAATACTCCTCACTTTGCAGGATTTATAAATTCTGGCTTAACTAACCAGTTTCAGAATAGGGGGGCTATCTACAGTTACAATCAAAATCCAGGGAATTTAGCATATTCACAAAACCAAACTTCAGGCGTAAAGTGGCAAGGATATTCTCATTTACCAACAGGTTTTTCAAGTAGCACAAACCAAAGTGTAAACCAAGGATATATTTTTGCACTAACAGCCCCTAACCCAGCCAGTTACCAATACTTTTTTGTTGGAGTTGCCTCTGACGATGGGAGCACGTCTGGGCGAACCCATAAATCTCATGTTGCTCCGCTATATGCAGCGAAAAATGGATTTACCTAATAGTTAAGGAAAATACTCATGTCTAAAGCAAGGCTTTTAGCTGACTTAATGAGAAACAGCAAAAGGAGTAAACATGGATAAAAGAACACGCACACTTAACCAAGCTCATGCTCGTATTGATGGCATGGAAAAAGATGTAGTCGAAATAAAGACTACAATTCAGCTTACAATTAAAGAGCTCTACGCCAGGGTTTTTAGATTAGAGATGATACTCATTTGTATTACTGGAGCAAGCTTACTGCTGTTACTCCGCATGAACTTCCTAGGCTAGTTCACCAAGGCACACTCACATGGATCCTGTTAGTATTACAATGCTCGCTGCTGGCGCGTACAAAACTTTGCGTGCTGGTCTAGATACAGCCAAGGATTTGTCTGACATGGGTCAGTCACTAGCAACCTGGGGTAAAGCTTGTGCTGACTTTAATCACTTAGAAGAGCGTCAAAAAAATCCACCCTTCTGGCAAAAGACTTTTAAAGGTTCGGATGAAGAACAAGCTATCCTTTTATGGTCAAAAAAAGAAGAACTAGCCAGGTATCGATCTGAGCTTAAGGATTATATTTCGTGGCACTACGGGCCGAAAAAATGGGATGAGGTTTTAGCTATTGAGGCTCAAATGCGTAAGCAACGAAAAGATGAGATATATCGCAAGCAAGCTCAAATAGATGCTGTCATTAATTTTGCAATCGGAGCTGTAATTTTTCTTATCAGTGGCGGCTTGCTGTTTTTGTTTTTTTACTTCTTGGGCAAGCAACAGGGGCGCTGGTAATGTGGGTATTACTTTGGGTGCAATTAGCAACAAGTGAATTTGAACACTACCACATTGGAAGTTACACAAAACAAGTCGTTTGCGAAGAAGCAAAAGAGGCCGCCAAAGTGCTGGTAACTAGCGATAAATCTAAAGTTGTATGTATTAAAATTGAGCTTTGATTTTACGCGAATGGAAAGGTCGTTTCATTCTTTATGATGAGAATGGCAAAGTGATCGTTATCACTCGTGAGCGTTCTATAGCATTGCATACTGCGAGGAGAATAAATGAACGAATTTCAAAAAGCTGACAAGAATGGCAATGGGGTCATCGAGCCAAGTGAATGGAACAGGCTGGCACTTGAAGATCGTAGATTAGAGATGATTGATAGAGATCTGAAAAGAAACGCAGAAAGACGGTTCACTGGTTTCGCTTTAATGGGAATGTTAATCTATCCGTTTATAATTTTATTAGCATCTGTTCTAGGTTTTGACAAAGCAGCAAGTCTTATCACAGATATTGCAAGTGTATACGTGATAGCTGCATCAGGTGTTGTTGCCGCGTTTATGGGCTTCAATGCCTATTCAGCAAAATCTGAGAATAAAAAATCAACAATGCAAATGGAGACTGAACAATGATGACATTGTTAGGAAGTCTGCTGGGCTTTGGCACATCGTTTTTGCCAGAGGTACTTAACTATTTCAAAGCCAGCCAGGATCACAAACACAACTTAGAGCGTATGCAAGTTGAGATGGATCTGATGACTAAGCGCAATGAACTAAAATTAAACATCATCGACAAGCAAGCAGAAATAAAAGAAACCGAAGGATTGTACAAACATGATGCCATCGATGCTGGGGGTTTTGTCAACGCACTACGAGGCAGTGTACGTCCTGTTATTACTTATGCTTTTTTTGGTTTATTCGTTGCCGTTCAAATAGTGGTGATGCTCAAAGTAATGGCTGAAGGTGGAAACTGGCAAGATGCAATACCGCTCATGTGGACAGCGGAGACGCAAGGGTTGTTCGCGGCTATCATGTCTTTTTGGTTCGGCAATCGTGCAGTTTCAAAATACTACGGTGTTAAGAAATGAGCGATCTTAAACTGCCTCTAGCGCTTGTGATAGCTATGGTCGCTCAGATCGTTGCTGGTGTGTGGTGGGTAAGCAAACAGGCACATCGAATAGAGCACTTGGAAAAGCAAGTAGCAGACAACACTGAGTGGGTTGATCAGCTCTATGCAGATACTGACAAGCTCATTTCATTTGCAACATTTACAGAAAACAGATGGGCAGCTGCCTATGAAGAGTTCGGGTACACCAGGCAATGGGGAATGAAACCGTTGGAGAAGAACGATGAGTGATGCACTAAAGGCGCTTCAATTAAAGATAGGGGCTCATGCAGATGGGGCGTTTGGGCCGATGACTGCGAAAGCTATTACTAATCATTACGTGCTTAATGCAGAACGTGGAGCTCACTTTCTAGGCCAGCTTGTACATGAAAGCGGTACGTTTAAATACACAGAAGAAAACCTAAACTATTCTACAGCATCTATTCTTAAAGTTTTTGGTAAATACTTTGACAGCGAGAGTGATGCAGAGACATGCGCTAGAAACCCACAGGCGCTCGCTGACCGCGTGTACGGGGGTCGTATGGGTAACGAGGGGCAAGGTTACTTATGGCGCGGTAGGGGCTTCCTACAGTGCACTGGCAAGAACAATTACACACAGTTTGCAGCCGACATGAACTTACCAGATGTGATGACAAACCCTGACCTGGTAGCGACGGATTATTCTATGGAAAGTGCGATCTGGTTTTTTGACAGAAACAAGCTGTGGGATATTTGCGATGAGGGCGTGAACGATGACACAATCAAACGTCTGACCAAGCGCATAAACGGTGGATACAACGGTCTGAAGCATCGAGCTAAAGAAACTAAGAAAATCTATGAGTGGTTACAATAAAGGAGCTGACGATGAAAAAGAAACCAAAGCCTAAGAAAACAATAATGTCCGGATACGGAAAGGGTAAGTAATGCCAGGAATGAAAATGACAAAGAAGCTTTCTCCGAAGCAAATGAAGATAGCCAGCGCAGCCAATCCTAAAGACCAGATAACTGGTGCTGACTTTGCAGAACTAAAGAAGCAGCAGCCTAAAAAGAAAAACATAATGTCTAGCTACGGAAGGAGTGCATAATGCCACATGGTAAAAAGCATGGCCTTTACGAAAACATTAGGTTGAAGAAAGCCAGAATAGCTAAAGGTTCTGGTGAGAAGATGAGGAAGCCTGGATCAGCTGGAGCTCCAACTGCGAAGAACTTTAAAGAAGCAGAAAAGACTGCGAAAAAGAAATGAGCGCACCACCAGAACGCACTGGCAACTCAGGTAGACGAGCTTCATTCTTACAGCGGATGGGCAAGATGCCTGGGCCCACAAAGAAGAAAGATGGCACAGATACTCCGCTTTTAAAATCACTGAAAGCCTGGGGAGCTAGCTCAAAATCTGAGGCTGTTCGTAAGGGCAAGCGGATCTCAATGATGAACGCGAAAAAGAAATGATTAAGTTTTGGACCGTTCTTTGGCTTACGTATTCTATTCAAGATAGCTCGTATAAGCACATAATGATGTTCGAGAGTTACGATGATTGTATTGCTGTTACACAGACTGATTTTCGGGATGTAATGCAAGAGCGCTATGGTCTAATTATGATGCGTTGTGAACAGTCGCATATAGTAGCCTCGATGCCTAAACCAAAGCCAAGACCAGAGCCTGATTTTGATTCGTAATTAGGCGCCCAAGGCGCCTTTTGGGCGCCTGACATGGAGTGCTTGTCGGTGCTTGTGAGTGCTCAAAGTACATACAAATAGGCACTATATGTACTATATATACCACTTTTTTCGGGTTCGAGTCCCGTCAACCGCGCCACTTCTTTTCTATATAAATCAATAACTTAACCCTTCTCAGGGGTGTCTGGGCGCCTAGCTGGGCGCCTAAACGTAAGGGGGGGGTCTCGGGTTTTACTTGTAATTTGTTTAATAAAATCATATATTCTTGACATATAGCGACAAGAAATATGGAGATAGATATGTTACAAGTTGCACCTAGAAAATGGAAATCAAGAGCAAAGCAAGGGAAAGCTCCTTGGTGTGTTGATACACGTTATGCTTTAGCAGATGGTGTGCGCACATACTACGACACACGCGAAGATGCACAAAATTATATTGACCAGCTCAACAATCAAATTTCATCACAAAGCAAAGTAACGGATGCCTGGAAGTGGACATTGTATGAGCTCGCAAAAAATTACATTGCATTTGTTAAAAAAGAATTTGAATCTGGAGATCGATCAGAAAGTTATTACGATGAGAAAGTTCGATACATTGATTACTTTTTAGACTGTGTTGTGGATGGCAAGCCACTCGCTGAAATGCGTGTTACATATTTGACTGAAGGAATGATTGGCGATCAAATCATGGATCAGCTCAAAGTAAATCGCACTAAGAAAACTGTACGAAATATTATTGGTGGCGTCAGCACGATGATGAAGTATGGCAAGATGCACGGCTGCTGCAAAACTAACCCAGTAGAAGAAGTGCCGATCAAAGGCGGTAAAGAGAGCAAAGCTCAAAACAAAGCAGAGCTTATCCCTGATAACATCATCCATGCGATTGCAAATAACATGAACCCTCGATGGCAGTTCATTATGCGTTTTGCTTGTGCTACTGGCGTTCGCCAGGGTGAGCAACGTGCGTTGACTTGGGGTCAGATCGATTGGGAAAAGAGTAAGGTACGCATCGACAGAACTATTAAGCACAAAACTACTAACGCTGGCACTCCAAAAACTGAGGCTGGTGAGCGTGAGATACCGCTTACTCGCGATATCTTAGCTGGACTAAAAGAGCTTTATATAAAACAAGGTAGACCAAACGATCCTGATTTGCTTGTATTTGGCACACAGTTTAATCGGCCTGTTACATCAGCTAAATATCTTAAGCGCATACATGACGCTTGCAGACGCGCTGGTGTTGCAGCAATTCGTTGGCATGACCTCAGACATTACTATGCATCAAAGCTTTTCCAGGTGTATGGTGATGACCTATGGCGTATTAAGAACTATATGGGTCACGCAACTATTCGCGTAACAGAAGACATATACGGACACTGGCTAAACGATGATGACGATAATGCAGAGGCTGTAGATAAACTATCCTCTGTCTTTTAAATAATGTATAGGATGACTGCGTGTATGTTGGTCACGCAAATCCGCTGCATCGTCATCGAGCAAAGTTTGGATAATCGCCTTCAACTGTTTATTGTTGCTAGGCGGTTTTATCTTTAACGCATCAGCTAGATCCTGGCTGCGTACATATGTAGTGCTACCGTCAGTAATCTTTTCCAATTTATATTTATCTATGAGCCGCCTGGTTCGCCTCATATCCGTGACGTCACTGGACTTAAACAAAAAGTGACTGGCCTGTTTGATAGTCATTAATATTTGATCGTTCATTACTCAAACCCCACCATCACATCATCAGCATCGTTAGCATTTCCAAAAGGTATGTCATCGTCCAAGCTAGGCTTTTCTTCCGGCTTTGGTTGTTGGTAGCCTTGCGTTGGTGGGTTGCCTACGTACAGCGTCATCGTAGCTACACGCGGAAACTGCTTAACGTCATCAATCCCATGCATCCGTTCATCGATGTTCACACTAAGCTGTAGCCCTGGATGCCTTGCGAGCTCCTCAAACAACTTCCTACAGATACTTATCTCTTCTGGTGATTGTCTCTCAAACTTCCTGGTGTCATCATTCCAGGCTGTTTTAAATCCTAGCCACGCACTTACGCGATACTGTTTAGCTGTATCTAATGGTTGTCTAAATTGCTGTGTTGCTCTTCCAAAATGTGCCATTATCTTTCCCCCGAGTTAAGTTGTTCCCACCTAGTTTTGTAGTAGGCGTTTAGTTCAGCACTCATTTTCGCATCGTGTTTTTTGATCACGTTAAAATCTTTGTTGTGTTCTTTCGGTATGTTTTTTAGCTGCCAAGTTTCCGTAGCTTTTTTAATTTTATCATCAATAATTTCTTTCAGCTGTTGCGGTGTACTACTAGGCTCACTGTTTTGCTCTTCACGTACAGCTGCATCGTGAGCTGCTTCTGCATCAGGTTTCTTTGTTTGTGGTTTAGGCTGTGGCTTTGGCGGTGGTGGCTTCTTAACAACATTTTGTCTCATAGTGCTGTTACCATCGTCATCCTCTGTCGCTAGTCCAGTAAGAGCTTGCAGCCCATAACGTTTAGCATAGGTGATAGCACTGCCCAGATGCTGCATGTCTAAAGGCCATAAATTATCATCCTTGTCTTTAAACTGATCTACTAAATATATTTTTGACTCAAACTCACCACCAGATGTATGCGTAAGTTTCGTAAGTATATATTTTCCAGTTTCGTCAGAACCACCAGTTTGCATAAGAGCAAATCCATTGTCGTTAAATGGCTCAGTTACAACATCTAACACTGTTTCTAAGTCTGCGTATTTGCTTCTGTGAAATGGGTTTGTTGCACTTTTAGTTGCTTTGCCCATTTCCGCTTGTGCTTTAATAAACGCAGCTATTGCTTCTTTGTTGCTCATTAAGCAGCTCCCTTTGTTGGCTTCCAATATTGTTTCTTAAAACCAAACGCTGGATGCCCAGCAAAGTAACCATCTATCCATGTCCACCATCCTGTTCGATGTTGTGGCTTTAATGCGTTTGGTCTTTGCCGCGATTTAGGATGGTGTTCTAATGCTCGTTTCCAGTGACCACGATTAAAGTGCAATGGCATTTTGTGAAAATTATTATCGTAAGGTTCTTTTGCGATAGCAGCTTTGTCGATATTCCACGATACTCGATGCCAAGCATCAACAGCTTTACCCATGCCCATTGCGATGCGTCTGCGCTGTTGTCGTGTTCCTGGTGGTTTTTTGTCTGTCAGGCGTGGGCTGTTTATTACACGCAAAATCATTAGATATGACTCTATTAATACCCAAGCCTTTTCAAACAATTTAAATTCATCTGCATCATAAAGATCGTCAAACTTAGAAAACTTTGTTTTTCCTGTTGTATGATCTTTATGGGTTAGGTGTACTTGCTCACCTAATTTATATGATGCAAGTAATTGCATGGGATTTGCATCAAGTTGTATGTTGTCTTCCATTGATAATTGCAACCAACCATCCGTCTGAATTGTAAACAAGTAATAAGTGTCTTTTACTTTTTCGACAAAAAAGCCAGATCCATAACTTGTAGAGACTAACAGCTTGTCTGCTGGTGATGCACATTCATCTGATACTGGTGCATCAAGATCTGGCGGTTCTTGATTTAAGGCAAAGTGTGAGATTTTTGAATCAATTTCATATACCTGACAATCGTCTAATAATTGTACTAAAAATTTTGCATCTCTTTTTACGTTAGGATGCACTGACGGTTTTTTTTCCAAAAATTTCATAAGTTCGTATGTTAACTTATATGTTTCGATACCGTGACCGTTGTCGGTTGCCAGTTTCATTATTCCATTCCCCATAATATTCTGGCCTCGCGAATGTACGCTGGGCTCTCTTTCCAATAAATTGTATTCCAATCAGGTGATACCAAGCCAAGCAGCTCTTCCTTGGTTTCAGCGGCACGTAGTATGTTCTCTGTGATCTTGTGCTGCATTGATATGTCTTGCACTACGCCATCTAGATAATCAGGACGCAGCTCTGGTGTGTTAGTTTCATCAAACACACGGTAGTCAGTAGCGTTGGCGTAAACTAGAAACGGTGGTTGTTTACCGTTGAGAGCATAGAACCCAGCTACCTGGTAGACATTGTTCATATCGAACATGCCGCCCAGTGACGAGGGTAGGGATCCCTTTGCCCAGGTACGCTCACCCTTTTTGTTCGTCGTAGGTCTAGACCACTTGGTTTTTAGATCACCTCTACGCGCATAATCAGGCTTAGTATTGTGTGGTAGTACATTACCTGGCAACGCCTCTAGCAGCTCGATCTCACCTATATACCTGTTGTCACGCGACATGGCTTCTCTGAGCCCTATGACTGCGTTCTCTACAACGTCATCTATTTCTTCTAGGTATTTTTCCAGACGTTCTTTATCGTCGGCCTCTACGCTCTTGTCGTAATTTTTAGGTATGTGTGCTGCTAGGTTTTGTTTAGCTATAAACTGAGCTTCTGGTAGGCTTAGTGTTTGTTCAGTATGTTTTTCTGGTATGAGGCATAGATCACAGCCATCTTGCACAGCTCTACCAGCAGACATGGCAGCTGACCCACGATTGTTTTCAAATATATCAATCGTGAGCCTAGCCTCTGCTAGATCAGTATGGTTTGCCTCAATATTTTTTAGCGTTTCAAACGCTTTTTTTAGAGCTGGTCTGACATGTACTTTCTCAAATAACTTCTTAGCTCTGTCTCCAGAACGAGGGTTACTATGATGAAAGTAGTCATGTCGAACAGCCCATTCTGGGATGTCAAACATCAGTTACTCCATTTCTTGTCGCACTTTCAAATAATCAGCTTGCAAAAAAGAAGTCAAGAATTGATTTAAGAATGTGCAAGAAAAAGAATATAGAGTTGAATACTATCGGTCA
>UEXM01001998.1_pt1 | contig 15442 bp, 5 predicted proteins | sample 1796661 | NCBI WGS metagenome assembly UEXM01 (sample SAMEA4772469, study PRJEB27181) | metagenome | reverse complement strand
CCTGCTGTATATACGTTAAAGAATCCGTGATTACCTCCCCCATCAAACGAACTGATTATAGTCTCCTCATATTCCGGTTGATAAAAACCACATGCATCATGACGTAAGTGATGCAAACAATTTATGTGTTCATTAGCAGGAATTAATTGTTCATAATGAACTTTAGTTCCACCTTCCAATGTATCCGAATTCAGATAATAACATTTATCATATTCAGAGATACCATACTCATCTTTGATATACTCCAATATATGTTTTAAAAGATAGGGTCGAGTATGTGATACGAGATATTGTGCATACCCCGCATTTTTCTCAGTTAAAAATCTTTCAACCTCAATTACCGTTATAAGTTTTCCATTCTCCTCTACCGCAACCGCAGCGTTGTGAGAACCATAAAATGCAATATTCGCCATTATAAATTACCTGTTAATCTATCACACCAACCCTTAGATTCTGAATAAGGCCATACAACCCAATACGCTGGTTTTTCCGTTATGTTGAACTCTCTCCAAACCTTACAATATCCATCAGGGTCATTTAACATACGACCAATCTCCGCCTTGTCAGCATCCTTTCTGTAGATAGTTTCATCATTCTTATCGTGGAATGCAACCACCCAAAATTCATAATCTTTCTCAGGTACCTGGTCGTAACCAACATCAATACAATGTTTGTAAATTGTCGCAAAAGTAGATTCCCACTCCTCATACGTCTCAAATGAATCGATACTTGGGTTTGGTGGATAATGTTTATCCAACGTATATTGTTGAACACCTCTACTACGGAATCTTAATCCCGAATATTCTTCATATTCCTCTAAAGTTCTGTTAGGTCCAAAACCATATTTACCTTCGTGACCTTCTTGTGCCTCACCATCCATACCAAACAACTTTCTGTTTGTTAAGTGTGATGTATTATTCTTACTTACCCAATCCTTATCATCGTCCCATTGTTTAGTACGTCCTTTACGAGTGTACTCGTGCCAAATCAATACCTTATGTGGGTGGAATAAATCATAACCCCATGTGTATGCTCTTGCGGCAATTGAAATCTCTTCACCGTGGAAGTAATATTCAGGGTTGTGTTGTACCTCAACTGAGAATTCACCTAATGTGAAACAGAAGTGTGCAGAATAGAATCTTGCAGGTACTGGTGTATCCAACTCTTTCCAAGAAGGGATTGTTTCAGGTAAAAAGAATACCGCACCTTCAGGGATAAATCGGTCGAAAGCCATTCTCCACGGCTCTTGAACTCTTGCTTGTGGGTCGTTCTCAGGGTCAAACGATGAAACATAACCCGTTAATAATGGTTTTGGTATGCCCATCTCTTGAAGTTGTCCAACCATTCCAATCATTTCAACATCCCAATCCTTAGCGAATCTCATGTGTGAGTCAATCTGTAATGTATACATCTCACCATCATATAATTGTTGAATAGAATGTCTTGCCCAACAGGCCCCTTTTGATTCCAAATACGGTACGTCTAAAATACGAAAACGGTCGTCTTCACGATATACATCTAAGTTATCGAACCCATCTTCAGGATGAAATTGTCTACAGATACCAAATCTTAAGTTTTGTGGTCTTTTTGCGTTTTTAATCATATCCTCAATAGTTGGTATCAACTGTGGGTCTCGATATGACGCAATTTGTACGAAAATTGTTTGTGCTTTCCTTGCCATAATTTTAATGTTTGTATTAAGAATAAACAAAGATTATTTAAGATAAAGTCATATTTATAGATATGAAACTTCTTAAAACAATAAAAAGACTCGTTGAAGAGGCAGAGGAAAATTACGAGAGAGCGGTTCAACTTTCAAAGAACCCAAAAGAGATACGTGCGTTAGAGGAGAAGTTAGAGGATAGCCTTAAATTACTATCACTATACGAATCGGTAGAAAATAAAAAAGAGGACTAATGTCCTCTTTTTTTATATCTATTATTATCTCTTAAATTATCTCGTGTATTCCACTTGAATCTTATCGATATCTTTTCTTTCCGCTTGGATAAAGTAATAACAATCAATCTTATTACTGAATAGGTTACCATTTCCAATGTAAACCACGTTATCTTCGATTTTCTTAACGTATAAGTTTTGGTGTGAACCAACTGACGTTAATTGTACCGTAATACTGTCAGGGTCAACTAAATCTCTCCAATATTCAGGAAGTTCAATTTCTTTGTCGTCAATTTGTCTACCTCTAACATAAACACCGTGTTCAGGTCCCTCTAAGTTACCGTGTTTCAATCTCGCACCCTGCTCTCTTTTCTCAGGATTTGGGTGTGGGATATCAAACGCTTTTGATGTCGCAACTAAGTTACCTAAACCGTCAACACTAAATACAGGTGCACCACCCGCCGAGTAACCATCAATAATAAATGTTGCCGGGTCTGACGATTCAAGTTCAACTACCGCACTATATGGGGCAATTGCCTCGAATCTCACTCTCGGTAAAGACCTTGGAGTCACTAGTGAAGTGTATACTTGGAACCTTTCAGTACCAATAGCCGAAATATCTAGATTATTATTATTTTGATTAATTAATCTATCACCTGTTAATGCACCATTCGCACGATATAGAGAAATGTTATCGTTAAAACCTGAAAGGTTAATATTGGCCTTTGTTAACTTTCTTTGTGCATTTGACGTATCAATTACCGCGAAGTAATCTCCATCTCCATCAGTTGTTGATGTTGTCAACTCAGATAAATCAACGTTTACCGTAATGTTACCTGAAGTAGTAATTGGACCACCTGTAACATCAATTAATGAACCTGCAGTAATACCAACCGAAGTAACGGTTCCTGAGTTATTTGAGAATGGTAAGTCAGATACAAAACCTTTCTTAACATTATTATCTGTGGCGTCGTGATAAACAATCGTGTCTGATGTTGATATTGCGGTACCTTCTAAGTTAGTCGCTGAGTCAATGAAGTTGTCTGTTCCTGCGTAATCTAACGATATTGTTCTAGTTGCCGCGATTGTTCCACCACCACTAAGACCTGTCCCCGCAGAAATACTAACACTCGAGTGGTCAACATTTCTCGTACTTGAAGTATCTAATGAAATATCATTTACACCAACACTAATACCTCCACCAACGGCCGCGGCCACATTAAGAGTGACTGAACCACCTAATGATACCGAACCACCATTAACTAAACCATTACCCGCAGTTACAGTAACTGCCGAATTGGCTAAAGATGAATTTGGTACGTTGGATAGTCCTAAAGTAATAGTACCCGATGTTGTAATTGGCGAACCTGAATCTACATCAATACCGTCAGTTCCTGAGATTGCCACCGAAGTAACTGTACCCGAACTATTCGTATATGGTAAATCAGATACCAAACCTTTCTTAACGTTATTGTCAGTAGCGTCGTGATAGATAATAGTATCAGTTAAGGCAATTCCCGTTCCTTCTAAGTTTGTTGCCGAATCAATGAAGTTATCAGTACCCGCGTAATCTAAAGAAACGGTTACAGTTCCTGATGTACCACCACCTGTTAAACCTGTTCCTGCAGTAATACCATTAATATCACCAACATTGATTGTACCACCTAAAGGTACTATGGTACTGTTAATTGTGATAGAAGAATTTATTAACTGAGAGTTGTTAATCTGACCAGCACTTACGTCAGCAATGATATCATCACCTGTAACCGAACCACCTAATGATGTCGGTGTACCCGCAATATTTATTGACGAATTAGCTAATGAAGTATTAGGTACATTTGAAAGACCTAAAGTTATTGTCCCTGATGTTGTAATTGGTGAACCTGAATCCACATCAATACCATCTGTACCTGTAATCGCTACTGAAGTAACGGTACCTTGATTGTTTGAGAATGGTAATGCCAACACATCGTAATATAACACGTTATTAGACGCGTTACTCACAGGAATGTGCCATGATGTTAAAATATCACCAGTACCAGCACCTGCGGCTAAGATATAGTTATCAGTACCGGCATAATCCATACTAATCGTTCTGTTAGCGGCAATCGTACCACCACCTGATAAACCCGAACCCGCAGAAATACTAACACTTGCGTGGTCAACGTTTCTTGTGTTTGACGTATCTAATGAAATATCGTCTACACCTACAGAAATACCACCACCAACGGCCGCCGCTACATTAAGAGTAACCGAACCTGATGTACCTCCACCTGTTAGACCATTACCTGCAGTAACTGCCGTAATATCACCAACACTAATCGAACCACCTAAGGATACCGCACTACCGTTAATAGTTATAGAAGAATTCGCCAATTGTGCATTTGTGATTTCACCAGCACCTACATCCGCAATAATACTATCACCACTAATAGAACCACCTAATGAAATGGTAGAACCAGCAATTGTGATTGATGAATTCGCTAATGAAGTATTAGGTACATTTGAAAGACCTAAAGTAATCGTACCTGACGATGTGATTGGTGAACCCGAGTCCACATCAATACCGTCTGTTCCTGAAATCGCTACCGAAGTAACCGTACCCGTATTTGTTGTAAATCCAGCATCATTATTGAAAATACTTAATCCGATTTCATTTGCGGCCTTTCTTCTTTGTGCTGAAGCGTCTAATACTACAAATTCATCAGTACCAACCATCGTGGCTGTCATATCAGTTAATTCTGATAAGTCAACTGCCACCGTTATACTTCCTGAAGATGTAATAGGTCCACCCGAAACATCAATTAATGCTCCCGCAGTTAAGTTAACCGAAGTAACAGTACCTGCGTTGTTTGAGAATGGTAAGTCATTCACATAACCATAGTGAACGTTACCTGTAGCACCATCACTATAAACGATGAAGTCATCATTATCGATAGGTGTACTTGCCGAGTTAGTGGCTGATTTAATGAAGTTGTCTGTTCCTGAGTAATCAAGACCAACGGTGTCAGCTGCAACTGTGATACCAGTACCAGCACCTACGTTAAGGGTTACCGTACCTGTTGTTCCTCCACCTGTTAGACCGTTACCTGCTGTAACTCCTGTAATATCACCAACGTTGATTGAACCTCCTAACGATATCGCAGAACCATTAATAGTGATTGATGAATTTGCCAATGCCGAATTTGGAATAGAAGTCCAAAAACCTCCCACACTTGATGCCGATGTTCCATCGTTTAATCCAAGTGTTAATGTCCCTGAACTAAAGGTGCCTCCTGTAACATAAGTGTTAACCGAGTTGTCAACAACGAAGTCAATAGTATCCGTAGTTGAGTTACCTGAAATACTTACAGTACCATTAGAAGAAATTAAGTTAAACGAACCACCTAATGACACCACAGGGTCACTACCCGTTGGTGCGTTGAATGTGATTGTTGAGTTGGCTAATTTAGCGTTAGTGACATTACCATCACTTATCTTAGTTGTAATAACCGCATTCGATGCCAATTCTGTTGGACCAACAGCTCCCGCCACAATAGATGCGTTTAGGGTGAAGTTAGAACCTCCGTTGAATGTAGCACTACCTGATAAGTCTGTACCTAAGGTTAGTGTTCTTGAAACCGCCCATGAGTCAGCGGTAGAAGCATTACCATTTACATCACCTGTTAAATCACCAACAAATGCCGTAGAAGTAACTGAAGATAAACCGGCCAATGATGTCGACGCGAATCCTAAAGCGATTGCAGTTGAACCAATAGTAACTGAAGAGTTTGATAATGCGGAGTTAGGAATATTTGATAACCCTAAAGTTATAGTACCTGATGATGTGATTGGTGAACCTGAGTCAACATCAATACCGTCTGTACCTGTAATTGCCACCGAAGTAACCGTACCTGAGTTGTTTGAGAATGGTAAATCCGATACCAAACCTTTCTTAACGTTATTATCAGTAGCATCGTGATAGATGATAGTGTCAGTGGATGCAATTGCGGTACCCTCTAAGTTAGTCGCCGAGTCAATGAAGTTGTCTGTTCCTGAGTAATCAAGACCAACAGTGTCCGCGGCAACTGTAATACCTGTACCAGCTCCAACATTCAGTGTAACGGCACCTGAAGTACCACCACCTGTTAAACCACTACCAGCAACAACTGAAGTGATGTCTCCAACAGTAATAGTACCACCCAACGAAACAGCCGTACCATTAATTGTGATAGAAGAATTTGTAAGACCAGCATTTGGCACAGTACCGAAAGAGAGTGCTCCTGAACCATTTGTTAATAATACTGTATTAGCAGAACCATCCGATGTTGGGAATGTATATGCTGAATTAAATTGGATAACACCACCCGTAGAAATGTTAATACGGGTTGTTGTGCTAGTTCTAAGGTTTAAACCTGAACTATTACTATAATAAACTCCGTTGTGGTTTGCCATTTTATGTTTTTCTCTTTCTTTTTTATTTTAAGGCTAAGGGAGGGGGTTAACCCTCCCAATATCTAATGATAAATACTTTAGATAAAATTTATAGTTTAATTTATTAATAAATTAAATTACTTGTACCCATCCGAATGACTTCTTGATGTATACACCTTCGTCTCCATCAGTCTGGTACACCATCAGACCTGTTGCAGGAGTACCAATAGCCCCTCTTTGAGCTTCTGTCATCCTTGGGAATAAGAAACCTTTAGTAGTAGATGCCACTTCAAGTACTGCACTTGCAGACGGTGCTGACGCTCCGATTGCAACCGCTGAAGCTGATTCGTCAACAACAAATGTTGTTCCATCAACCGTAAAGTCACCACCTACGAAGTTTAACACGTTTCCTGCTTGTGTTACAGTTCTAGTTGAATTTAAAGAACCATCAGCAGTGTAGAAGTTAGTTACTTGTGAAGTATCAACTTTAACATCGATTGTGTTTGAACCACCACTAATAGAAACTGAACTATCAGAAGAAATGAATGTTAATGTATCAGAATTACTTCCCGCAGTTGCGTCGTTACCTGAAGGTACTGCAATTGTTTTGAAGATGTTCTGAGCCGAACCTAAATCACTGTTAGTGATAGTAAAGTTAGGATATGTACCTGAAGTAGTGATACCTGTACCGTTTGATAAAGAAACTGTCTTATCGTAAAGGTTAGTTGAACCTTCAGCAATATTGTCAGAATTCAAAGAAACCGCACCTGTCTGACCATTTACAGAAGTTACTGCTTCAGTGTTATCAATCTTATCCCAAGTAGCTCCGTTGTAAAGAACCATGTCACCAACATCAAACGATACTGCACCGTTACCTAAGTTTTGAGTACCTGCAACACTTACACGATACATGTCACCTGCGTCACCTGCACCAGCTGCCAATGTTGGAGTGTTTGTTGCCGCATCCCAGTTACCTTTGTATTCAAACGCTGAAGAAGGTAATTGTGAAGAAGGTACTCTACCGTTAGCATCAAGTGCCGCGTAACCGTTAGCCGCTCCTTTTCTTGAAACAACCTCAACAAATGTGTCATCAACAGAGATAACCAATGTGTCTGTAGATTGTGCAACTGTATCAATACCATCACCACCTGAGAACGTTGAAGTATCACCCAACGATAATGTTTGAGTTCCTGAGTCACCCGCTAATGTTAATGATGAGTTAGCTAACTTAGCGTTAGAAACTGAACCATCAACTAATTGAGATGCGTTAATTGTTTTGTTTGTTAATGTTTGTGAACCATTTAAAGTTACAACTGAAGAGTCAATTGCCACTGTTAAACTATCACCAACTATTGAAGTATCAATACCTGTTCCACCAACCCATGTGATTGTGTCAGTACCTGTTGGAGTAACTGAACCTGTATCACCTGAAATTGTGAACAATGAGATGTTACCTGCACTTACACTTAAGTCAATTGCACCTGCACCATTTCCTGTTGCTACTACAGAACCGTCTGTAGATGTGAAAGATAATGTATTACCTAAAGCAACGTCAGAGTCAGTACCTGTAGTACCCGCAAATGTGATGTCAGAGTTAGTTAACTTGTCGTTTGCAATTGAACCCGCCAATTTAGCGTTAGTTACAGAACCGTCAACCAATTCTGCCGTGTTAACAGAACCAGACGCTAATGAAGCATTTAATGTAACACCCGCTGAACCATCAAAAGATACGTTACCTGTTAAGTCAGTACCTAATGTTAATGTCATTGATGATGCCCACTTAGAAGCAGTTGCTGCGTTTCCTGTTAATGCACCTACGAAAGATGTAGAAGTTACAGATGTTAAACCATCTAATGTCAATGCAGTTGCACCTAAAGCTACTGAAGTAGAACCGATAGTTACATTATCACTTGCCAATTTAGCATTTGTAACGTTACCGTTAAGAATCTTAGCCGTTGTTACCGCATCGTTATCAATTGAAGCAACTAATGCAACCGCACCTGTACCATCAAATGAAATCGCAGAAGCTGTGATATCACCTGAGATAGAGAAGTTTTGTCCCGACGCTAAAGCAGTAGCTGTTGAAGCGTTACCCGTTAAACCACCTACGAAAGATGTAGAAGTTACAGAGGTTAAACCCGCTAATGTTGTAGATGTAGCACCTAAATCAATTGATGTTGAACCGATAGTAACTGAGTCGTTAGCCAATGCACTGTTAGGGATTGAACTCCACAAACCTGAAACAGAGAAATCAGAACCGTCGTTTAAGTCAATTGTTAATGTACCATTTGAGAATGTACCTCCTGTTGAGAATGTATCAGACGCAACTGGAATGTTAACTGTAATGTCAGACTCAAGACCACCATTCATTTTGAATGTTAAAACATCCGCTCCGAAAGTTGCTCCAGTGATGAATGGTAATTCGAATGAACTTGAAATTGAACCAGTACCACCTACTGTAAGACCCCAATCTGAATCGTATGATAAATCATCGATTGCATTAACTGTTAATGTGTTAGCATTACCTTTGTTGTCAGTTAATGTGATTACGTTGTCTGCGATAGAACCACTTTCAATCAAATCAATTGAACCTGATAAAGTAACAGTCTGACCGTCATTTCTTCCTAATGCAATTACACCAGTTCCCTGAGTGTAAGTACCACCTGTGATGAATGTGTCAGTACCGTCAATACCTGTAATAGTAATGTCTGATTCAAGACCTCCGTTAATACTTAATGTGATTGTACCATTAGAGTACGAACCACTAGTGATGAAAGGTAATTCAATTGGAGACGTTCCAATTGTTCCAGAACCCGCCAATGCGATGTCCCAAGAACTTCCATAAGTTACACCTGTAACCGCTTGTACGGTCAATGCCGTAGCTGTACCGTCACTATCGGTTAACGTAAGCGTGTTGTTTGCAATTGCACCCGACACTAATACGTCATCACGGTAAGATAATACACCATTTGCGTTAGATGCTAAGATTCTACCATCCGTACCGGATGCTAAACCTTCAATTCTAACTGGTGTTGTTGCTCCTGAGATGTGTACTAACGTCGATGGCGATAGTGTACCAAAACCGTGATTACCTGATGTATCGATAATTTCACGTTTTACCGAGTTAGTGGTAAATGTCAAACCTGAGGAAGCGTAATTTAAACCATTTGTAGCCATTTTTTAAATTTTTGCTTTTATGTTTATTATCCTTTGTAAAAAGGCTTATAACACATTAACCCATCCATTAGATTTATACATATACATACCTTCTTGACCGTTAGTGTCAGAGTCAGTACAGAATACCAATAAACCTGGAATAGGTGTGTTTATGGCCAATCTTTGTACCTGAGTCATTCTTGGGATAAGAAGACCCTGATTGGTACTAGCCAATTCTAATAATGCACATACAGGAGTTGTTGTGTTTTGACCCATTGAAACCGAACCACCACTAAATGTTAGTGAGTTTGAATCTTGGTCAATCACTCTATTACCATCTAACTGACCATCTGTATTGTAGATGTTCGTTGAAGAGAAAGTAATCCCTGTTATGTTTACAGAACCACCCGTATTATCTAATAAAGATAACGTACCTGAAGAGTAAGTACCACCTGTGATTTCAGGTGCGAATCCTGTAACTGTGATATCAACACCATCACTATTTGATAATGTTAATGTGGTCGGATTGTAAGTCCCACCAGTAATATATGTATCGTCAGCATCGAAACCTGTAACCTGAATGTTTGGTTCCAACCCTCCGTTAATACCTAATGTTAACGTTCCTGAACTAAACGTAGCACCTGTAATGAAAGGTAGTTCAGTACCAAGATAAAATACACCCGTTGATGAACCCGATAATCCCCAATCACCGTTATATCCTAATCCCGTGATTGCATTTACCGTACCCAATAATGGTGAACCAATGTTAGGTGTGATTTCTAAATCATTATTATTAAGAGATAATGACTTGATGTATTCAAAACCTGAGATTCCAAAATCACCACCGTCATTTCTTCTTAATGTTATAATACCTGTAGTATCCGTGTATGTTCCACCTGTAACGAATGTATCCGATTCTTGAGCGGTAAATCCTGTAACCGTAACATCATTACCATCGTTTCTCGTTAAAGTAAGTGTTCCTTGTGCTGATAATGTACCACCTGTAACGTAGTAATCTGTTGATGATGAGTCAGTCCAAGTAATACCAGTAGTAGTTGTTGATAAGATTTGACCCGTTGTACCAGTAGAACCATTATTATCGTAGATGTAAGTAAATCCACCTGTAGCCCTTGTGTTAAATCCAATTGTAGTACCATCAATAAATCCACCTGTTATTGTGGCACTGTTTGAAGTGATAGTAACAGGAGAATCATTACCTAAAGTAACACCATTAATAAATCCACCTGTTATTGTGGCACTGTTTGAAGTAATAGTGACAGGAGAGACATTACCTAAAGTAACACCATTAATAAATCCTCCCGTAATAGTTGCACTATTTGAAGTTATCGTAACAGGAGAGACATTACCTAAAGTAACACCATTAATAAATCCTCCCGTAATAGTTGCACTATTTGAAGTTATCGTAACAGGACTAACTGAACCTAATACTACCCCATCAATATAACCACCATTAATATCTACAGTAGTTGCCGTTAAAGTGGCACCTGAGATATACATTCCCGTATTGGAAACATTACCATTATCTAATACTTGTTGTAAGTTTTGTGAACCAGTGGAACCTGTCAAGAATCCCGTAACATTGATTGAATTACCATCGTTACGATTTAATTCTAATGTACCAGTAGCATTTGTATAGGTACCACCTGTAACATAGTAATCAGTTCCACCACCTGAAGTGAATCCTGTAACATTAATAGTACCACCTGTGTTATTATCAAGTGTTAAAGTACCCGAACCCGAGTCGTAAGTACCTCCTGTGATTTGCCAGTCTGTACCCCAGAATATTTTCCAACGTGCATCGTCTCTTGTAACACCACCTTGACCCTCAACTGAAGAATCTAACCACGCATTAATGAACGCCGCACCACCTGTCGTTGACGTACTAACAGAAGTACCATATGTTGTTTCAGATGTTGAACCTGAAGCGGCATCCCATAAAGTTTCGTAATTTGGTATCGTATATTGGTACGTTTGTTGTGTTTCGTGAACATAAACCAACATACCAAGTCTTCTACGACCCGAAGAAATGTTATCTGAACCGAGGTTTAAAGTATCAGGTAAGAAAGGCAATGTACGTACACTGTAATTGATAGGAATACTATTACCACTGTACTGAATAAGTCCCGTAGAACCACTTGGAATCGTAAAATTAAGGTCATTTAAGGTGTAAACCTCCATATAACCACCTGTTTGTAGGACACTAAAATTAGTACCGTAAACTTTACTTCTACCAACAGACTCCTGAGAGTTTAACTGTGTTGATGTTATGGGGTTTTTGTATATGAAACTCATTCTTTATTTATCTTTAATATAAATACTTCCACCTAAGTGAAACTTTAATTTTTTTTATGTTACAGTGTTACCTTTAAAGTAGATAGTTGTTCCTTCATTATCGAAGAAGAATCCACTACCAATAGAGTTTGTACTGTATACTCTGTACGAACCATTTATGAAGTTTCCACCTGGATTAACTATCGGGTTGAAATTGTATAAACCTGGGTCCATTGTCTCAGGACTGAATGTATTCGGACCTTGACCGAACGATACATCGATAACAGTTTGTCTGTCGCCTGATGAAGTTCCACCGATAGAATCGTCAGGAATAAACCATGTGTAGTAAGCCTCACCACTAATAGTCCCTGAAGGAATTGTCAATGTTGTAAAGTTGTATCTAACAATTGCATTACCTTCACTATCTTCACCTCCACTAACTTGTGGAATAACCACACTCTGAATTGCAGGTACTTCACCTGAACCCGCATTAATGTTAAAGTATTCAATGTATTTCTGTACATCACTAATAGATGTTGGTGCACTACCGTTAGTATATCCGTACCAGCTAGCCCCTTGATTAAACATGTACGTACCGATATTCGGTGCATCCGCCACACGTTCAATCAATAAGTAAGCCGGTGGTAACGAAGCCGAAGACGGTGTTACTGACGGTGTTACTGACGTAGTCGGTGTAACTGAAATTGATGGAGTTACTGACACTGTCGGTGTTACCGAAGATGTAATTGACGGTGTCGGCGTAAATGATACCGATGGTGTTACTGAAACTGTCGGAGTCACTGTCGGAGTCACTGTCGGAGTATTTGTCGGTGTTGGTGTCGGAGGTGTCGGACAAGCGGCAATTTCACTAATCTGTCCTATTGTGTCAATTCTATACTTAACAATTCCGAAATCACTTACAATGTTACCCGCATCATACCATAAATCACCACCATTAAATGGTGTTTCAAGTGTTGGGTCTAAGTAGATAGTATCACCAATTGTCGCTCCTGATACATTTATAAATCTATTTGTGTAAACTTGGAAATCTACCAAGTCACACAATTCCGCAGAATCTGGTTTACCTGATTCAGGTCCTAAGTTGAAGAATATTGCCTTAACCTCAGCCGGTGTGGATGAAGGTGTAGGAGTAACCGTAGATGTAACCGTTGGTGTTACTGAACTCGTAACACTTGGAGTTGGCGTATTAGTATTGGTAATCGAAGGTGTTACCGTCGGTGTTGAAGTACTTGTAGCCGCAGGTGTCTGAGTTGGTTCAGCCGTTACCGATGGTGTTACCGTAGGAGTAACTTCAGCAGTTACTGACGGAGTTACCGTATTTGTCGGAGTTACCGTTGGTGTTGAAGTACCAATAGGAGTTGCAGTAATATCAGGTGTAGGTGCTGGTGTATCTGTCGGTGTTGGAGTTACCGTAGGAGTAACCTCAGCCGTTACTGAAGGTGTTACCGTTGCAGTTGGCGTAGATGTAGGTGTAACCTCAGCAGTTACTGATGGAGTCACAGTATTAGTTGGTGTTGCCGTAGGTGTAACCTCAGCAGTCACTGACGGAGTAACTGTCGGTGTCGGAGTTGCCGTAGCACTAACGTCAGGAGTATTAGATACCGATACCGTTGGCGTTACTGAAGCCGTTACCGAAGGAGTTACCGAAGGTGTCACCGTATTTGTAGGTGTCACCGTAGGAGTAACCTCAGCCGTTACTGAAGGTGTTACCGTTGCAGTTGGCGTAGATGTAGGAGTAACCTCAGCCGTTACTGAAGGAGTGACTGTCGGTGTTGAAGTCGCAGTAGGAGTAACCTCAGCAGTTACCGAAGGAGTAACCGTTGGTGTTGGAGTTGCAGTAGCACTAACGTCAGGAGTATTAGATACCGATACCGTTGGAGTTACTGAAGCTGTTACCGAAGGAGTTACTGAAGCCGTTGGCGTTATTGTAGGAGTAACCTCAGCAGTTACAGAAGGAGTTACCGTTGCAGTTGGTGTAGATGTTGGCGTCACTTCAGCGGTTACAGAAGGAGTTACCGTCGCAGTTGGCGTAGATGTTGGTGTTACTTCAGCAGTTACTGAAGGAGTTACCGTATTAGTTGGCGTCGCCGTAGGTGTAACCTCAGCAGTTACCGATGGTGTTACCGTCGCAGTTGGAGTTGTTGTAGGAGTTACTTCAGCAGTTACTGACGGAGTAACTGTTGGTGTTGGAGTTGCAGTGGCACTAACGTCAGGAGTATTAGATACCGATACCGTCGGAGTTACGGTTGCCGTTACTGAAGGAGTTACTGATGCCGTTGGGGTAACCTCAGCAGTTACCGAAGGAGTGACAGTCGGTGTTGAAGTCGCAGTAGGAGTAACCTCAGCAGTTACCGATGGTGTCACAGTTGACGTTGGTGTTGATGTAGGAGTAACCTCAGCAGTTACCGATGGAGTGACTGTTGACGTTGGAGTAGCAGTTGCACTAACCTCAGGTGTATTAGATACTGATACCGTTGGTGTTACGGTTGCAGTCACTGAAGGAGTTACCGAAGGTGTAACTGTAGATGTTGGTGTTTGTGTTGGAGTCGATGTGGTTGTTGGAGTGGCAGTTTGACTAACACCAGGAGTATTTGAAACAGATACTGACGGAGTAACCGATGCAGTCACTGAAGGAGTAACCGAAGGAGTTGCAGTATTTGTAGGAGTACTTGTGGGTGTTGAACCAGGAGTACCTGACGGAGTAACCGTATTAGTTGGAGTTGATGTAGGTGTAACCTCAGCAGTCACCGAAGGAGTTACCGTACTCGTTGGAGTCGGTGTTGTTGTAACCTCAGGTGTACTTGTAGGTGTTGCCGTATTTGTAGGAGTAGCCGTTTGACTAACACCTGGCGTGTTTGATACAGAAACCGATGGTGTTACCGATGCAGTTACTGAAGGAGTAACCGATGGAGTAACAGTATTAGTAGGTGTAGAAGTTGGTGTTGAAGTTGGTGTTGACGTTGCAGTTGGAGTCGCACCTGACGTAGTTTGAGTCGGTGTAGACGTTGGTGTTGCAGTATTTGTAGGTGTCGGAGTAGATGAAACACCAACAGATGATGATGGTGTCGGTGTAGGTGTCGATGTTAAAGTTGATGTAGGTGTTGGAGAAGGTGTTCCTGAGAATACATAATCTTCAGACACTTCATAATTGTTACCAGCCGGTACACCATTAAATGTAAAACCACTAAAGATGACAATACTTCTATCAATTTCATCATAATTCTCAGATGTTGCAGATAATACAGTACTACCTGAAAAACCACCTGAAGTAATAGTAATTGTTGGATTAAATGTAACGTACCCACCCGTAGTCTTACCAATTAAGTTAGCAAATGATATTGCCAAATTATTAATTTGACTAACATTTGAAATCGCAGTATACCTCGCAATTACAGAACCTGGCTCATATTCCACAGTAATTTCAATAACTTCAGTCTCACCATAAATGATGATATTTTTAGTTACTGTTTGGTCTTCACAACCTGGCTGATTATTTTGGAACGTTAATGTATACTGTGTACCACCTGTTGTTGCAGGAAAATCATAAACAACACCTGCAACCAATTGGTCGCGAGTCTGATTAGACAAAATAGGGGTTCCTGACGTAGAACCTGTATAAATACTAAAAGGTCCAACTGCGTTTGTCCCTAATGTTAATCTTAAT
>UEXM01001997.1_pt1 | contig 15442 bp, 16 predicted proteins | sample 1796661 | NCBI WGS metagenome assembly UEXM01 (sample SAMEA4772469, study PRJEB27181) | metagenome | reverse complement strand
ACAGTTCGGCTAGAACCATTACATGGCCCGGAAGTGTTGATTGGGCGGCGGCTACGGCACCTACTCTGACGGCAACAAACAATGGCGTAGATGTATTTGTGTTCTTTACTATTGATGGCGGCACAACCTACTACGGCTTTACTGCCGGACAGGCGATGGGCTAATGAGTAGTTCTGCGCTCAAACTACTTGCGGCCTCTGGTGCTAAAGGCGATCCCGTTTACGTTGACGATGTGTTTTCTACTACTTTGTATAAAGGCGACAACAGCACTCAGACTGTTACCACAGGCATAGACGTTCTTGGCGAAGGCGGTTTGATTTGGACATGCCAGAGAAACAACGGAGGCGGTTTTAATTTAATTGATAGCGGACAAGGCTCCTCATATTCTTTGGACAGTGCAAGCACCAACGCCCCAGCAAATAACTCGACGCAACTTACCTTCCTTAATAATGGCTATAGGATAAACGGTGGCTCTACCGCGTGGGATTTGAATCAAAACAATTTAGATTACGTTGCTTGGTCATGGCAAAAGCAACCGGGCTTTCTGGATATTGTGACGTACACGGGTGATGGTGCCACCAGCCGCGACATAAACCATAATCTCGAAACTGCTCCCGGTATGATAATAATTAAGCGCACTGACCAAGCCTCAGACTGGGCGGTTCAGCACATATATAACAATAACTATGCTCACTATTTAAATCTTACAGATTATCAAAGCGACTCTGGGGCAACACTCTCGTTTAACACTACGAACTTCAAGGTTGTTGGGCCGTCAAGCGGACTAGCCGCGACTAAATGTACCAATGTTAGTGGCGCATCCTACGTCGCCTACCTATTTGCAAACGACGCCCAAGACTTTGGCACAGACGAAGACGAGGCTATTATTAAGTGTGGGAGTTACACGGGTAATGGTAGTACTGACGGCCCTACGATTGATTTAGGGTTTGAGCCTCAGTGGTTGCTCATAAAAAATGCTTCAGGTAGCTCTTATTGGTACTTGTTTGACATCATGAGAGGCATCGTAACCGGGGGAGATAGTGCAGTCTTGTTCCCTAATTCGACAGACGCAGAATCATCCAGTTCGTATCTGCAAGTCAATCCTAATGGCTTCAAACTTACCAAGTCTGTGGCAGGCACAAACTCAAACACTGATACGCACATCTACATGGCTATCCGCAGGCCACACAAGCCAGCAGAAGAGTTTGCGTCTACTGATTTGTTTGCGCTTGCAGGAAACACATACACAACAAGCGACCCAGCCTTTGTATCTGGCTTTCCAGTAGACATGGCTTTGAGCGATGGCGCGGGCATGAGTTGGGACAAAGACATAGCAACCCGCCTTACGGGAACAAAAAGGCAAGAAACAAACAAAAATGCCGCAGAAGGAAACCAGCCCGCCTACAAGTGGGACTATATGAACGGCTATATGTCTGGTAACAACGGGTCAACATATGGCTGGCAATGGAGACGCGCCCCCGGCTTCTTTGATGTGGTTGCTTATACGGGGTCAGGCTCAGTAACCACGGTAGTAAAGCATAATCTTGGGGTAGTACCTGAAATGGTGTGGCGCAAAAGGCGCGATGCTTCACAGCAGTGGTATGTATGGGCATCTGTTTTGTCAGGTTCAGGCAATGCTCAAGCAAATGGAAACTTTTACACCTCGTCCGAAGGTTTTAGTAGTGGTCAGTATTATGCTGGCGATTCCCAATTTAACAATATAACGCCAGCAACAGCCACAGAATTTACTCAAGGTGCTCTCAATACATCATCTGCCACATACATAACTTACTTATTTGCTTCAGTTACAGGAATATCAAAAATAGGCACTTATACTGGAACAGGCAATGACCTAAACGTAGACTGCGGCTTCAGTGCTGGCGCTAGGCTTATCTTGATTAAACGTACTGACGCTACAGGCGATTGGTATCTTTGGGATTCTGTTCGCGGCATTGTTGCTGGTAACGACCCGTATATACTGTTGAACTCATCAACGGCTGAAGTCACCAACACAGACTACGTTGACCCACTAGCCAGTGGTTTCACAGTCACATCATCAGCACCAGCGGCACTAAACAACAATGGTGGCACTTATATCTTTTACGCAATCGCATAGGAATATCAACTATGAGCGAATACAGAGTACGATCAACGGGCGAGGTCAAAAATCAAGGCCAAATCCGCAGAGACAATCCTAATGTTTCCCTGCCGAGGGTATGGAACGAAAACGTCAACGAAGCACTGGGCATTGACCCTGTACTAGAGTCACCTAAGCCAGCGCCTTCTGGAGACTATAAGTCTGTTGGAAGCAACGGTGTAGAGCAGGACGCTAACGGTAACTGGGTGTACGCTTGGGTAGAGCAGGATATGTTCCAAGACTACGAGGACGACGATGGCAACACAGTCACGGCTCAGTCTCAAATTGACGATTACGAGGCACGACAACTAGCAGATAAGCGTGAAGGCTTGGTTGTTACTATGCGTCAGGCACGACTAGCGTTGTCTCAGGCAGGCAAGCTAACTATGGTTAACGATGCTATCGCAGTCATGGATGAGCCTGACAAGACCGCTGTGTCTATTGAGTGGGAATACGGTTCTACAGTAGAGCGTGTGTCTCCTTGGATTGATGCTATGGCTACTGCTCTAGACATGACAGGTGTAGAGATGGATGAGTTGTTTGAAAGCGCACAAGAGCTATGAGATCTGGGCAAGCATCCTCTTGGCTCAATGAGGCACGACTAATCCTTGACTATTTAATCAGGGTGGGGGACGCGGTATCTCAACTGGTTAACGTCACCCTCTTGCTGGGAACAAACGCAAACGAGTCGATTAGTGGCCGCTCATGGAGACTTAGGGACCGGATGGGCTGGAGTCAAGCTCGTTTTGTGATAGACCTTCTTTTCTGTCCGTTCCAGAAGTATCATTGCCAGACAGCCCACGAAAATGATTTGGCAAGAGCCAAAAAGTTGGCTGGCATTACTCAACTCTAAGGAGCGCACTATGTTTAAAATTTTATTTTTGGCTTTACTTGCATCACCTTTGGCCTTGGCTGAGATATACATTGACTATCCAGACGGGTCCACATACACCGTCAAGGAGCATGAGCGGGTTTTTGTTACTCCTGCGGATGTCTACATAAAAAACACATACCAAGATGGTACTGTTACTTTTAAAAGAATTCACCCCAGCATTCAGCGCGACTCTACCTATACGGCTCCCGTTGGTGAGCAGTACCAAGTAGGCTCGCATGAGTGGTGCTTAAACTTTGACACAGCCCAGCCATACTCGTTTGAGACGGCAACGTGGAGTCGGCTGTGTGATAGCAACAACGACGGAGTCTACGATCAAGCTGACTCCGGCTGGAACGGATAATCAAGCCGCGCCGTCGGGAGGCAGATATGGATCAAGGGATGATCAATACAATCATAACTGTGTCAGGCGGCGTAGTTGGATGGATTTTAAAAACACTATGGGACTCTGTGCGAATGCTTGAGAGAACAGACGACATGATTATCGAAAAGGTAAATCGCGTTGAAGTCCTAGTGGCTGGCGAGTACATCCGGCGTGAAGAGTTTGAAAATGGCGTTCAGCGCCTTTTTGTAAAGCTAGATCAAATAGAGGCCAAGATAGACCAAAAAGCGGATAAACAGTAAGCCATGTTTGGCTCCAGTGGTTTTTCCGCCTCCGCCTTTGGCCAAAGCCCTGATGGGCCTACTGTTGCCTTAACGGGCGTATCCGCGCTAGGGCTAACCCCTGCCCCTGTCGAAGAAAATGGCGGCGCGATTACAGAAAACTCTTTTGCTGAAGCGCCTTTTGCGTCAGAGAATAGCTCCCCATTTGTTATAACAGTTAACACAGAGGGGAGTATTTCCGTAACGGGCTTGCAGGCAACTGCTCAAACGAGTGGCGTTGTATTTAACGAGTCTGTTAGCGTTGCTGGTCTAGGATCTACAGCCGCAGTTGGGTCTGTAATAGTATCACTGCCGACAGGCATTGGTGTAACTGGCGTTTCTGCTACAGGCATTGTCGGCGGCAATAACGCGGAGCTTGGCGGCTCGTTGTTTGGCGGGCTGTCTTTTTCAGAAGAGCCTTTTGCGGGCCTTGCCGATGACGTAAATAGCTCCATTGACGTTACTACAGGCGTTTCTGCTTCCGTCACAGGCGTAGGCGCAACCGGCGCGATGGGCGGTGTTGTTGTCAATGCAGGCGCTATTGTCGGCGTTACCGGAGTAACCGCGACTGGTGGAGCTGGAAGTGTTTCCGTTATCGGCGGCGGCAACATTAGCGTTACGGGCGTAGCCGCGACAGGATCTGCGGGCACTGTTTCGATTGTTCAAGGCGTCGGCCCGAGCGTAGCCGTTAGCTCGCCAAGACTTCAAGGCCAAGTCGGGATTGTTGCTCCGAACGCAGAAATCAAGGTATTTGTGACGGGGGTGGCCGCTACTGGCCAGACCTCCGGCGCGTCTGTCGTATCTTGGAATGAAATTATCGTCAATCAAGATCCGAATTGGATTGAAATTGCGGCATAGGGAAGACAATGACTAGCACCTACACAACAAACCTTGGCATTGAAAAGATCACAACCGGCGATCAAGCTGGGCTGTGGGGCGCCACAACCAACGTCAACTTTGACATCTTAGATCAGGCTGTTAACGGAATTGTGGCTGTAACGCTGGCGTCAGCAGGGTCTTCAGGCTCTCCTAGCACGTTAGCAATAACAAACGGATCTGTTTCTGACGGCAGGAATAAGTTTATTGAGCTTTCCGACGGGGGAGACTTGGGCGCAACAGCGTATGTCCAGCTTACGCCAAATGACGCGGAAAAAATTGTATTTATCAGAAACAGTCTGTCCGGCAATAGATCAGTAATTGTTTTTCAGGGCACGTACAACGCCTCTAACGATTTTGAGCTGGCCAATGGGAAGGACGCTGTCTTAAAGTTTAGCGGTACAGGGGCAGGCGCTACAGTCACTCAGGTGTTTGTAGACCTTGTCGCAACCAATGTAACCGGAAACCTGACCGGCAATGTCACGGGAAATGTGACTGGTAACGTCACGGGTGCAATTACAGGTAACGTGTCAGGAAACCTGACAGGGAATGTCACGGGCGATGTAACCGGCAATGTTACTGGCAACATATCATCGACAGGCTCATCATCATTTTCTAGCGCGGATGTTAACGGCGGATCCATTGACGGCACGGTAATAGGAGCCGCTTCAGCCGCCGCTGGCACGTTTACAAACATTACCGCAAGTGGAACGTCCACGCTTACGACGGTAGATATTAATGCTGGAGACATTGACGGCACCAATATTGGTTCATCAACTCCCGGCGCAGGCACCTTTTCCGCACTGGTGACGACAGGCGATCACATCAGGATCGATACCACGCAGACCCCAGCAAATTCATCCGCGTCTGGGACAAAGGGCGAGATTGCCTACGACAGCAATTACTTGTACGTCTGCGTTGCGACTAATAGCTGGAAGCGCGTAGCTGTTTCCTCTTTCTAAGGAGTCAGCATGCTTGAGTCTCTTATAGCCCCCGTGACGGGGCTACTGGACAAGTTCATCCCAGATGCGGATGAACGCAATCGGTTAGCCCACGAAATAGCCACGATGTCAGAGCGACACGCTCATGAACTGGCAAAAGGGCAGATTGAAATAAACAAGACAGAAGCCGCGCATCAATCTATGTTTGTTGCTGGCTGGCGCCCTTTTGTTGGTTGGTCTTGCGGCCTTGCCTTGGCTTGGCATTTCTTGGGCCAACCCTTGACTGTGTTTGTTACTGCATACGCCGGAATAGAAACCCCGCCCCTTCCTGCTTTTGAAATGGAAAGCCTACTGACGGTACTCTTAGGAATGCTAGGGCTGGGCGGTTTAAGGACGTTTGAAAAAACCAAAAACGTGGCGAGAGAAAAGTAAGCGATGATTTTAATTGACGGGGTTAAAGCAGTCGGCAAGGCTTGCAAGGCGCAAATGATGCATTTCACAGAAGAACAGGCTGGCTGGATTTTCGTTTGTGCCGTAGTCATGAACATTGCCTTAATCTCATTTTGGGTGCTGTGTGGGTGATCTCTCCAGAGTCAATAGATCGCTGGCGAATACTGCCGCGACTGGTCATGTTTGTAATGATAATAATGACTTACCGGGTTGTTGAGTGGTTTATGGATCTGCCAGATCCAAATCCAGAGCAGGCGGCTCTGGTTAGCGTAATGACGGGGGCGCTGACTGGGTCTTTTGGCCTGTTCCTTGGCTCTGGAAGAAAAGAGTGAGCGAGTTTAAGTATTTCAGTTTGTCTGACTTTGACTGTCAGGAGACTGGCGAGAACAAAATGGACCTTGATTTTATAAAGGATCTAGACAATTTGCGTGAAACGTGCGGGTTCCCATTTATTATCACATCTGGGTATCGTGCCCCCAGTCATAGCATAGAGTCAACAAAAGACAAGCCGGGAATGCACGCCTATGGGATTGCCTCCGATATACGAGTCAGAAACGGCCACGAACGGATGATAATCGTCTGGAAGGCCATTGAGATGGGCTTTAATGGTATCGGGGTGGCAAAGACATTTGTGCATGTAGATAAAAGAAACTCCACGCCAACTATGTGGGTATACTGAGGGGCAGTTGTGGCGCTAACCAAGATTGCTTTTAGTCCGGGCATTAACAAGGAAGGTACAGAGTACAGCGCCGACTCCGGCTGGTTTGACGGAGACAAGGTTCGTTTCCGTAAGGGCCGCGTAGAGACTATCGGCGGATGGACAAAGTACATTGGCACGGCTATCCAAGGCGTTGCCCGATCTCTTTTTGATTGGGGTTCTGCTGATGGCGACAAGTACCTCGGGGTCGGCACAAATTTAAAGTTCTATGTGGAGTCAGGGGGCATTATTGCTGACGTGACCCCACTCAGAAATACAACAAGTGCCGGAGATGTGACTTTTGCGGCCAGCAATGGATCCTCCACGCTGGTTGTCAGCGACACTGGTCACGGTGCAGTAGAAGGAGACTTTGTTACCTTTTCCGGCGCCGCTTCGCTAGGCGGTAATGTGACAGCCGCAGTGCTAAATCACGAATATCAAGTAGACTTAGTTGTAAACGCAAACTCGTACAACATAACAGCGAAAGACAGCGCCGATGCCACGATCACGGCCAATGCCAGTGACACGGGAAATGGCGGTGGGTCTGTGGTTGGTGCCTATCAAATCAACACCGGCACTAACTTTTATGTAGACAGCACCGGCTGGGGCGTAGGTGGCTGGGGCGATCCCGCGTGGGGCGAGTCTGTCGCTTTGACAGTGTCAAACCAGCTTCGCCTGTACAGCCAAGATGCTTTTGCCGATGACCTAATATTCAACCCAAGGGCTGGCGGCGTGTACTTCTGGGATGAAAGCTCTGGCATTTCGACGCGAGCTGTACCGCTATCATCTTTGGGCGGCGCGACAAACACCCCAACTGCGGCGCTACAGGTTATGGTCTCGGATATTGACCGACATGTTATCTGCTTTGGTTGCAACCCGCTGGGATCCGCAAACATCGATCCGTTGTTGATTAGGTGGTCTGACCAAGAAAGCGTTGCGGATTGGACGCCAACATCAACCAACAGCTCTGGCGGGCAGGTTTTGTCTACCGGCACAACTATTGTCGGCGCAATTAAAACAAGACAAGAAATCTTGGTGTTTACGGACGTGGGCATTCAGGCCATGCGGTTTATTGGCGCTCCGTTTATTTACTCATTTTCTCCGGTAGCCGAGAACGTCAGCATCATATCGCCAAAAGCAGGTATTGCGGCGGCTGATGCAGTCTTTTTTATGGATCGGGAAGGGTTTTATGTGTATCGAGGCGCGGTACAGCGTCTGCCATGCTCGGTTCTGGACTATGTGTTTTCAAATCTACAGTTCGACCAGAGATTTAAGATATACGCAACGACTAATCCTGACGATTCTGAGGTAACATGGTACTACCCGGTAGGTAACGCCAGTGCGGATATTACTAATTACGTTACCTACAACTACTTGGAGGATAATTGGTCTATTGGAACGCTAGATCGCGGAGCCTATATCCACGCCCCCACCAAGGAGCATCCGGTTGCGGCGTCAAACGATGTGGTTAACGTGAACAACAACTACCTTTACACGCATGAGTTTGGGCATAGCGCGGACGGAGAGCCTTTAAATGCATTCGTGGCCTCTGGAGGAATAGGTTTGGGCGACGGTGAGTCGTTTATGGCTGTAAGGAGAGTGATACCGGACTTTACATTCCGGGGCACAACAGCCGCTGTGGACTTGTCTCTGGAGGTCAGAGGTAAGGACTTTCCCCTGAATACCGAAACAGTTCTTGCCACAGCACAGATTGACAGCACCACTGGGCAGTACCATTTACGGGCGCGGTCTAGGGAGATCATCATCAAGATCAACACCGACGGCGCTGACTATGGCTGGACCTTGGGAGACTTGCGATTTGATATCAGAACGGACGGTAAACGCTAATGTCTAGATATACAACGCTCCCAGTAGCCAACAAGGAGTACGAGCAACAGAATGAGCAGGTTGCCCGTAGAACCATAGAGCAATCCTTGCAGGACATATCCAGCACTGTAGAGGGCAACACCAACAAGACAAACAAAACCTCCTCCTTAGCACTAAGGCGATTTCAGTTTTTGCTGATGGGGGCGAGCAATGGCTGATGTAATCAAGGTCTTGGGTCAGTTGAATCCGGCGGCAACGACTACCACGACACTGTACACAGTACCCAACCTAAACCAGACGACTGTTAGCTCGTTTAATGTGTGCAATAGGACTTCTGGGGCGCTGACATTCAGGTTAAGCATCCATGTGGCGGGCGCTGGGGCAGACAATAAACAGTTTATTTATTATGACAAGTCAGTTGCGGCAACGGATACATTTTCGGCTGTACTAGGGCTGACACTCAATCAAAGCGATGTGGTCAAGGTGTACGCAAGCAACACTGGCCTTAGCTTTAACATGTTTGGAGTAGAGACTAGCTAATGAATCGATATCCAGCAAAACCAATGATGGACCAAATGGCGCAACATGGGCGCTACGGCGATACCATGCTGGTGCATATGAACCCCATTGAGGTGTCGGGACTAGCTTCACTCTCTCCTAACGGTAAGCTCACCACAAATCCAGTAACAGGACAGCCAGAGGCGTTCCTCCCCCTGCTGTTTGGCGGTTTGGGCAGTCTTTTAAAGTTGTCTCCGCTGATGACGGGGGTGCTGTCAGGCGTAGGCACGGCGGCGGTAACAGGTGACATTAAGCGGGGATTGCTGGCTGGTGTCACCTCTGGCCTGACTGCGGGGGCGGGAGATCTTATAGAGGCTGGATCGTCAGCGGCTGAAGGGATTGCAAGCGTTGTTCCAGACGCGGCCCTTGATGCCGCACAAGCAGTACCCGATGCGGCTGAGGCTGTCAACGAAGGCATCCAGCTTATTGATGCGAGCGCTAATGCCACGATGGCCAGTGGCCCGCAAGTTATTAGCGATTTTACAGTCGGCCCTGACGGCGGTTCAATACCAAAGGCATTTGGTGATGTCACAGCCGGGAATGTTTCAGGTACAACGGCAAGCCCCGGCATGCTAGATCAAATTCGATCTAATGTTCCTGACGTTTTAAAGCAACAGCCACAGTTCATGGATACGGCCATAGACAAACTCGGCGTCTCTGGAAACCTTGTAGGCGCTATGACAGCCGAAGGTATGTCACAGCAGATGCAGGCTGAACAGGACTTTGGGCGTCAACAGGCGGCTATGAGAGAAAAGTCTGAGGCTAAACGCAGGCAGGCATACGACGACCTACAGGGCGCCTACGCACTGGCACAGCCAAATGCACAGCGCGGCTACAGCCCATATCGTTCCATGATGAGCCGCAACACGCCCCCGCCCATGTATTCCGCACAAGGCGGCGTTGTCCGCATGAACGAAGGCGGGGTGGTCCCCACGGATGAAGAAGCCAGAGTGCTCGCTTTAGCCGGGCAAGGAATTCTTGGATCTGAGGATCAGATGGTCCTAGAGGGTTTCTATAACAATCTTAACGCGGCCAACACAGCCGCAAGCCAAGCCGCCGCAGAGGTCGAGACAACAGAAAACACCCTGTTTATACCGGAAGGGGCCACCAATCAGCAGGCGTTGCAGGCGCTAAATAGCGCAGGTCTTGTGCCTTCTGATGCCTATAACTGGATGATGCGCCTTTACCAAGAGTCTGGAACGGGGGACAGCCAGTACTTTGCCAGCGAGAGCTTTCCCGGCGCTGACGAATTCTTGGCTCAATCGGACTTTACCAACGAGAACAAAGCCTATCTAAGGCAAGTTTTACCCCTCATACAGCAAGGCGCAACAACTGGAATCCCGCTTCAGGGCGCGGAGGGTAGTGGTAGCGTCTCAGATATAGTCGCGTATAGCCCGTTTGGCCGCTACTCCGGAGGCAATAACTTAGGCTATCAGGGCTTGACCGGAGAGGAGGTTCAAGCCAACCTCCGTGGCAGGGAGGCGGTTAACGCTCCCAGAGACTTTATGACAGGTTTTGAGCCTGAGTTTTCGTACTTTCAAGAAGATGCAAGCAGGCCGATTATTCCTAACCGCTCATACCGGCCAACCAGCCAGCGACTTGACTCCACGGGTGAGTACTTTGATCCAATCATAAACCGAGCGGATTATCTGGAGCAGATTAAAGAGTACTACTCCACGCTAGGAAACTACGCGCCAAGTGCGGTTGAGTACCCCACGACATCAGACCCTGTAGATGATGACCCTAACACCACGGACGGCGGAGATAACAACATAGGCACGCCAACACCAACATTTACAGAGGCTGATGTTAACGCTCTGTATCAGAAGTATTTAGGACGGGATGCCCAGCAGGCGGGGATGGATTATTGGCTGAACTGGCTAAACGCAGGAAACTCACTTGAGGATCTAGAGTATAACATTCTGAACAGCCCTGAGTATTTGGCCTTGCAAGGCGGCGGCTCAGAGCCAGAAGGTGGCTCTACCACAACACCAGAAGCCACTCCGCAATACACAGAGGCTGATGTTAATGCTCTGTACCAGCAGTATCTAGGCAGGGATGCTCAACAGGCTGGACTGGATTACTGGCTCAATAGCTTAAACACTGGAACTAGCATGGAGGATGTGATCTATAACATCATGCAAAGTCCTGAGTATAAAGCCTTGCAGGCCGGTCCTGCGCCTACTCAGGGCGGTACGCTCGACGCGGTAAGCCCTGTTGAAGAAGCTCTTTACAAGTATCGAACTATGACACCCGAGGCATTTGCCGCAACTGGCCTTGCAGTCCCAACCGTGGACGGCGTAAGCGTTTCTGACATTGGCGCCCCAAGCTACCCAGATGGGCAAGCGTACCAAGGCCCGACGACCGTTCCGAGCGGCCCCGTGCTTGACGGGACAAGCATGACTCAGCCTGACTACCAAGCGGGCCAACAAGGCGATACGGTAGGCGGCATTGGTAATACGGCGGGCATGGGAGAGGACATTAACTGGAGTCCGCCAAAGACAAAAGCCTTAGCGGTTGGAGATGTGTTTGAGACCCCAGCGGGTGATTATGAGGCTGTGAACAATGGTTACGGGCAGATTGGGTTGGTGCCGATAGGCGATGCCGTCAGTGGCGGCGGAGACATTGTTTACAACATTGCCGCTGGCGAGCATCATTTCGGTGTCAACCCCAATACCGGCGAGGCTTGGTATCAAGAGGCGCAGGGCACCATTCCTGCCGCAGGCTTTTCTAATGGCGGCTCTATACCTCTGCGCTCATCTCTGGGAAATACCGAGGTTGCCGCTGGCGGCATAGCCAATGTGCCAACTGAGTTCTCTGCGTCAATGCCAACCGAGCAAGAGTTTAACATGGTGGCGGCGGCGGTCTTGGGACGCGTTGACGACCCGGATGCTATTGTTGACATGTTTGTAAAAAGGTACGGCCCGGAAATGTTCCAGCAGATCCGCAATATGGTTCTCCGCTCTTCACAGCCGCAAGCTCAGACAGAGGGCATGATTCGCGGCAACGGTAGCGGCATGGATGACAAGGTTCCCGGTATGATTGGAGATCAACAACCTGTCGCAGTTTCGCCGGGAGAGTTTATCGTCCCTGCTGATGTCGTGTCAGGATTAGGCGACGGAAGCTCTGATGCCGGGGCCAAAGAGCTGGATCAGATGATGGAAAGAGTCAGAATGGCTCGCGGCGGTACAACCAAGCAAGCTCCTTCTATTGACGCCAACAGGGTTATGCCTGCGTGAACATTAGTTTGGTCCCAATTGAACACGCCACATCGGCATGGAATCAGGTCCGGCACTATCTAGAGCCAGCGATAGAGCGGTGCAATGGCCGGTGGTCAATGGAGCATCTGTGCGCGGCAGTTACGGCAGGAAATACGCAGTTGTGGATTGCCTTTGATGATAATCAGGCGTGGGGCGCTATGACAACAGAGGTGACGCGATACCCAGCGAAAACAATGCTGTCCATGCACTTCTTGGGCGGAGAGAACTTTGATGCTTGGTATGGCGATATGCTGAATTGCCTTGACCGGTACGCAAAGGACGCGGGGTGCGACGGCCTTGAAGGGGTTGCGCGTCTTGGATTTTGGAAATGGCTAAAAGAGGACGGCTTTGCAAAGTCGTCTATTTTCTACGAAAAGGAGATAGTGTGAGCGCGTTTACCTTGCGTTTAATGGAGCACAAAGACGCTCCCTTGGTCGCCAAATTGCTGTCCATGTATCTGGGTGTTTCTAAATATGCAAACCGAGCGCTTAGCGCAGAAAAACTGCCAATGACTATCTTTAATGTAATAGAGCTGGATCAAAACTTAGGATTGGTTGTTGACGATGAGTCAGGTACAGGCAGAGGTGCTTTTCTTGGTGGTTTATTTTCCAATCCTTTATTTGACGGAGACGACGCTCTAGAGTACGGATTTGCGCTTGACCCAGAGATGAGACAGCACACAAGGGAGGCGACAACCGCAGTGATTGATGCGTTTGAGAGTTGGGCCAGAGAAAAGGGAGCGATGGAGGTTAAGTACACCATTGGCTCGGGCGTCCCCGGCAAGACGCTAGAGAGTATTTTTGACAAAACTGGATATGAGCGATTTGGATATTGCGCTCGTAAGGAGCTTTAAATGTGTGGCGGCGGCGGATCTAGTGGACCAACCGAATCAACAGTAACTCAAACGAATCTGCCAGAGTATGCAGAACCATACTACCGTGACCTATTAACCAGAACAGGCTATGAGAGCGCGATTCCGTATCAGCCTTACGGTGGCTCACGGCTAAAATACTTCACGCCAGCAGAACAGACTGCAATGAGCAGGATGAATGAGCTTGGTGTGTCTGGCACAGCCCCAGAGCTAGAGGTGGCTGGTGATATAGCCGGTCAAATAGGAACGGGTAATCCCTACGCCGCAACGATGCTTGGGGTGACACAGCGAGCACAAGAAATGCCGGGATATGCCAGTGGCTTCCAGCAAGGCAATGTGTATAGCGGTTACATACCTCAGTTCGCAACAGATCCGGCGGTCATGGGCGCATACATGAACCCTTACACAAGCCTCGTTACAGACCCTATGGTTGAGGAGGCTCGTCGCCAGTCGGAAATATCCGGACAGCAAATGGGGCTTCAGGCGGCTGGGATTGGTAGCTTGGGCGGGTATCGTGAAGCGATCATGCAGTCAGAAAGAGAACGAAACCTGCAACGGCAAATAAGCGATATTCAAGGGGCAGGTCTACAACAGGCGTATGGTCAAGCCACAGGCGCCTTCCAGTTTGGAGAGCAAGCTCGCCAGCAAGCCGCAGGGATGGGCATGGACGCGGCTAGGATTGAGCAAGCTGGACGCATCGCAGAAGAGCAGGCTCGCAGTCGGGCTATGGAGATGAACTACGGGCAGGCTCAAACAGCGGCCCAGCTTGGTCAGTCTGCCTACAGCCAGTTGATGGGCGGGGACCAGCAAAGACTCGCGGCGGCTGGGATGCTTGGCGACTTTACCGGACAGCGACAGCAAATGGAGCTGGAGCGACTCCGGTCTATGCAGGCGGCAGGACAGATCGAAAGAGAGCTTCTGCAACGCGGCCTAGATGTTGGCTATTCGGACTTCCTCCGACAGCAGGCGTACCCGAGGGAGAACTTGGCGTTCTACAGCTCAATGTTGCAGGGCGTTCCGATTGCACCGGGACAAATATCACAGGCATACGGCCTCACACCATCCATGACTCAGCAGTTGCTGGGCGCTGGTATCGCGGGTGTCGGCCTGTACAACGCATTTCAATAGGGATTAGCTGATGAACATTCTTGAGCAAGAGGACATCATCAAGGGGCTTCCAGATCAAGCCCTGATGAAAGAGGCATCGGCCCCGAGCGGAGAGGTGCCGCAGTTTCTAGTGATCTCGGAGATCAAGCGCCGAGGTGACATGCGCAAGCGTTACGAGAACCAGCAACAGCAGAATCAGGGCACAGTTAAAGACCAGATACTGTCAGAGGCGATGGGCGGTATCGCTGGCATGATGCCCCCTCAAATGGCCCCTCAACAGCTCGCTATGGCTCCTATGGGCGCACCCCCTATGGGTGGTATGCCCCCACAAGGAATGCCCCCTATGGCTCCCCCACAGGCTCCTAAGCCACCTATGCCTCAAGGCGGCATGCCTCCTATGGGCGGTATAGCGCCTGCCCCACCGGCTATGCCCCCGATGGGTATGGCTCAGGGCGGGATAGTGCAGATGGCAAATGGCGGCTCTACAGGCATGCCCGGAGCTGGTGCCCTGTATGGGATACAAAAAGAATACGTTGACCCACTGCTAGACCAAGCGAAAGTACTTGCTCAGACGGCAGGGGTTAGTATTCAAGAGGCATATGAGGCGCTTGTGGGACAGTCTCAAATGAACAGGCCCAACTACGGGCTTCTCTATGGCGAAAACGACCTATCGCTCCCCTCCTTTGAGGGCGCAAACCCCTATGGGCTAGGAGATTTAGCCAGATCTGTCAAGAAGGGTGTTGCAAGCATTGCCGATCTGGAGTTTGGAGACGGGCCTTACGGTCTGCCTCGCGAAGTTGGCGTTGGAATTGAGAGTCTGTTTGGAAGCGCGAACAACCTTGGCGTCGGGCCTGCCGGTCCAGTGTCAAGTCCTTTTGGCAAGCAGAAAGAAGGCTTGGAGCCTAGCCCTGTCGGTGAGGCCGTAACCGAGCTATCCAACCTTCCGTCTGGAGATCAAAGCAACCCGTTTTTAAAAGAGGCGGAATCGACGCTTGACGCGGCTAGGCGTATAACTGGTGACATCTCAGTACAAGGCAGAAGCCCGGTACAAACTCAGCCATCTCCAGCAAGCAAAGCCCCGTCAGACCCGGACATGCCTGCTCTTGACTTTGCAGACCTCATAGCAGAAAGCAAGCAACAGGCTCTAAACAACGCAATAATGCAGATCGGCGCTGGAGTTGCGT
>UEXM01001996.1_pt1 | contig 15449 bp, 24 predicted proteins | sample 1796661 | NCBI WGS metagenome assembly UEXM01 (sample SAMEA4772469, study PRJEB27181) | metagenome | reverse complement strand
TATATTATATATATTATATATTATAATACATATACGCTCACTCATTGCAAGCACGTTAAGTTCAATAGAACTTTTCAAGAGGCAATTTATTTGCTATGCTTGTCTTTAGTACTTTCAGGAGAATGGTCATGGGCGCAGGAGCAGGAGGAGGAATGGGCGGTGGATATGGCTTACTAAGTCCATATATGTATCCTCAACAGCAACCTTCTTACGGAAACTCCAAGGGTGGGCAAGGCCCGATGTATAGTCAAAGCCCCTTTGGGGGTGGGGGCTCTAGGTATAAATCTTACAACAGCTACTCACAACCTAACCAGTTTTATGGAAATAACTACGGTATTGGCTCATATCCAGCTCCACCTAAAAACCCATTTGAAGGAAATGAAAAGTACCAAGCCCTAATGGACTATCAGAAATCCATGGGCCCGACTCAGGAACAGATAAGTCAATATGGTCAGTTACAAAAAGATTTTGAGCAAAGCAGCGGCTTCAAAGATTACCGTATTAAACAACTTGAAGATCAGCAAAATTTAATTCGTAATATCTTTTCTCAAAATATGATGGGCGGAATTGGTGCATATCGAGATCAGTACGGACCTTCCATGCGTCGTAATTTTGGTGGGTTTACTCAGAGGCCGACAATATATCCTCAACCCTATACTCAGACCAATGCTTTCCCTGAATCCCTTGGTGGTCCTCTCCCTAAGCCTTTTAATTCACCACTTGGAGATCAGCAAGTCTCTAGGAGATTGGAGCTCTTGCCTGTACAAACTAGATACATACCTAAGCCTCATGAGTTTCAAACACCGCCAAAGTATGTAGTGCCGAACATTTCTGAAGTTGCTGCTCCTGAAGAGATTGTTGCGGATACTGTACAACTAGGAGGACCACCAAGCATACTGGCTGATGATAATCCTTATGGCGCTGGTCCGTAAGATTTATGAATATATCAAATCATGGGTAAGCATTCAAATATCTTAGAAAAGATATCAACACTCCCTCTAGATCAGAGGGCAGAAATTCTAAAAGAGCTTGAGGCTCTTGATTCGGCACGATCAAAGGAAAACGCCAGAACTGATTTTTTAGAGTTTGTTAAAATGATGTGGCCTAGCTTCATTGGCGGTAGGCATCATAAAACTATGGCTGATGCCTTTGAGCAGGTTGCCAGTGGAAAACTGAAGCGTTTAATTATTAACATGCCGCCTCGGCATACGAAGTCTGAATTTGCTTCTTATCTTTTTCCTGCTTGGTATCTTGGTCAGTACCCACAAAAAAAGATAATTCAAACTGCTCACACAGCGGAACTGGCAGTAGGCTTTGGTCGTAAGGTTCGTAACCTTATCCAAGGCGAGGACTTTCAGGATGTTTTTTCTGGCATTGAGCTATCCTCTGACTCAAAAGCTGCAGGACGTTGGAACACTAACAAGCAAGGTGACTACTTTGCTATTGGTGTAGGCGGTGCGGTAACTGGTAAGGGTGCGGATGTTCTGATTATTGATGACCCCCACTCAGAACAAGAGGCTCAGCAAGGTCAGTTCAACCCAGAAGTCTATGATCGTGTTTATGAATGGTATACCTCTGGACCTCGTCAGAGATTACAGCCCGGTGGGGCTATCATTATCGTAATGACACGTTGGTCAAAGCGCGATCTTACAGGACAAATCATTAAGAGATCGGCTGAGATTGAGGGCACTGATGATTGGAAGGTAATAGAACTTCCAGCAATCATGCCTTCTGGAAAATCATTATGGCCTGAGTTCTGGGGAAAGCAGGAACTAGAAGCGATTAAGGCTGAGATTCCAGTATCAAAGTGGAATGCTCAGTATCAACAGAACCCAACCTCTGAAGAGGGTGCGCTTATTAAGCGAGAATGGTGGAATGAGTGGGAACATGAAGAACCCCCTATGTGTCAGGCAATACTTCAGTCTTGGGATACTGCCTTCCTAAAAACACAAAGATCAGATTACAGCGCCTGTACAACTTGGGGGATATTCTATCATTCAGATATCAATAATGGCACTACTCCAAATCTAATATTGTTAGATGCGTATAAGGAAAAGCTAGAGTTCCCAGAGCTAAAGCAGCTTGCTTATGAGAAGTACTGGGAGTACGAACCAGATCAATTGATTGTGGAAAAGAAAGCTTCAGGTGCGCCGTTGATATTCGAGCTTAGGGCGATGGGTCTGCCCGTTACAGAGTTTACGCCGTCTCGTGGGCAAGACAAAATTGCTCGTGTGAATGCAGTAACTGACCTGTTTGCAAGTGGCGTAGTGTGGCATCCCCCAACAAAAGGATCATACGATGTTATCGAAGAGTGTGCGTCGTTTCCCTCTGGAGAACATGATGACTATGTTGACTCCGTGTCACAGGCATTGATACGATTCAGACAGGGTGGATGGATCAGATCATCAAGTGATGATTATGACGATAAGCCTAAATACATAAGACCAGTGGAATATTATTAATTGATCTGCTATAGTTCTGTGGAGCATAGAGGAAAACAGCATGGCTATTACAAAACCTATGGAACCTTTTGACCCTGATCAAATGCAGGATGATGAAGATAAAGAGGCTGATCTGGAAATTGAAATTGTGAACCCAGATGCAGTTTCCATGGAGACTGATGATGGTAGTATTGTTATTGATTTCACTGGTGACATAACAGATGAACTTCTTGGCCCTGACCATGAAAGCAATTTGGCTGAGTTCATGGACGATCAGGAACTTCAAATTCTTTCCTCAGAATTAATAGAAGAGTTTGAGTCTGACCGTGAATCTCGCAAGGATTGGGCAAGAGCCTATGTGAAAGGCTTAGACTTACTAGGTTTAAAGATTGAGGAACGTCAACAGCCTTGGGCTGGGGCTTCAGGTGTATTCCATCCCCTTCTCACAGAATCTGTTGTTCGATTCCAAGCACAGGCCATGGGCGAGCTTTTCCCTGCTTCTGGGCCTGTTCGCACTAAGATCATGGGCAAACTATCCACAGAAAAATACAAACAGTCTCAGCGCGTAGAGACAGAGATGAACTATCTTCTTACTGAAGAGATGGTTGAGTACCGTGAAGAAACAGAACAGATGTTGTTCAAGCTTCCGCTTGCTGGCTCTGCTTTCAAGAAGGTTTACTATGATCCGATCAACGAACGCCCAGCCGCTATGTTTGTTCCAGCGGAAGACTTCGTGGTTGCGTATGGTTCATCTGATTTGGGCACATGTGAGCGATACACTCATGTCATGAAAAAAACTTCTAATGAAGTTCTTGAGCTTCAAGTTAATGGATTCTATCGTGATGTAGAGCTGCCAGAGCCTTCTCCTGATCGGACAGATATTGAAGACAAGTACGATGAGCTTGATGGTGAGTCGGCGGTGATGGAAGATGATGATCGACACACTATTCTTGAGGTGCATGCTAACTTGGACCTTGGTGGAGAACATTCTGATCCTGACGGCTTGGCACTCCCCTATGTTGTAACAATAGACAAATCTTCCTCTACCGTTCTGTCTATTCGTCGGAATTGGTATAGTGAAGATGAAAAGAAAAAGAAGAGATTACATTTCGTACATTACAAATATCTCCCCGGTCTCGGCTTCTATGGGACAGGTCTTATACATCTTATCGGTGGTCTTGCGAAATCCGCGACATCCATACTTCGTCAGCTTGTTGATGCAGGTACGTTATCGAACTTACCTGCTGGTCTTAAAGCTCGCGGGATGCGTATCAAAGGCGATGATTCTCCTCTTATGCCGGGTGAATTTAGGGATGTGGACGTACCGGGCGGTGCTATTCGTGACGCAATTACGTTTATCCCTTACAAAGAGCCGTCAGGCGTACTGTATCAGTTACTCGGAAACATTGTTGAAGAAGGCCGACGCATTGGATCAGTTGCTGACATCCAAGTAGGTGACATGAATGCGCAAGCCCCAGTCGGGACAACGCTCGCGCTCATGGAGCGATCCATGAAGGTTATGTCAGGAGTTCAGTCTCGTATGCATGCAGCAATGAAGCGTGAGCTTCGTTTGTTGGCAAAGGTTATCCATGACTATATGCCAGCCGAATATGCTTATGAAATGGAAGGCGATCATGATCGAACAAAAGATTTTGATGGCAGGGTAGATGTAATACCAGTATCCGACCCGAACGCTGCCACTATGGCCCAGCGCATTATGCAGTATCAATCTGCTCTGCAGCTTGCTCAGCAAGCGCCTCAGCTATACGATATGGGTAAGCTTCATCGTCAGATGTTGGAAGTACTTGGTATTCAAGATGCAGATGACATTATAAAACTACCAGACGAGATAAAGCCCAAAGACCCTGTCACAGAAAATATGTCTATTCTCAAGCAAGAGCCAGTTAAGGCCTTTGCCTATCAGGATCACAAGGCTCATATTCAAACGCATATGGCAGCAGCGCGAGACCCTAAAATATTAGAAATGATCGGGCAGTCTCCATTTGCTTCAGCTATACAGGCAGCTATGTCTTCTCATATTACAGAGCATGTTGCGATGGAGTACCGTAGCCAAATACAATTAAAACTTGGGGTTGAGCTTCCAGACCCAGACGCTCCGTTGCCAGAAGATGTAGAGTTTGAATTATCAAAGCTTGTTGCAGAAGCTTCTCAAAAAGTCACACAAGGCAATCTACAAGAAGCACAGCAAGCTGAGGCTCAGAGGCAAGCAGAAGACCCCCTCACGCAAATTCAACAGCGTGAACTCTCTATTAAAGAGCAAGAGCTGCAGCACAAGATGGAAATGGATCAGGCCAAACTTGAACTTGACAAAATGAAAGCTGAAACAAATTCAGACATCCAAGAGATGAGAATTAAATCAGAAGATAAAAGAGCTGGCGCTCAAGTCGGGGCTAGACTGGCAACTGAGCTTGATAAGTCTCAGCGCACAGAAAAGCTTGCGGGCGCAAGACTTGGTTTAGAAATAGCTAAAGAGTTAAACCTAGATGATAGGGAAATCTTAAAAGCAGAAGAGAAGAAAAATGGAAGAGACTAACGTCTTCTTAATATTTGAGCGTAAGTTGAATGAATACAAAAGTTCTATTGAACAATTTCTAGCAACTGGTGGTGCAAAAAATCAGGATGCATATTGGCATGCCGTTGGAGAATATAGCTCTTATAATAAGATTTTAGAAGATTTAAAAGAAATTGAAAAAAGATATATTGATAGCTAAAACTTTTTCCTGTAATCTTAAATTATTCGCGGAATAGACCGCGCAAGGTAACTGTGGACCTAAACCACTGCGCATAGGTGAATAATGTACGCTACAGTAAATGTAGATGACGCCAAGGTAGATGAGGCGATAGAAGCAAAACTTCCAGAACCTACTGGCTACAGGCTTCTAATAACTATCCCAGAAATTAGCGAAAAGACTCAAGGTGGCGTGATCGTCCCTGATGAGCTTAAATCAGCAGAAGAAACTGCTTCTATCATTGGCTTTGTTCTAAAAGTTGGTGTGGATGCTTACAAGGATGAGTCTAGGTTCTCTGATGGTCCTTGGTGTAAAGTCGGAGACTTCGTAATATTTCGTTCTTATTCTGGCACTAGATTCAAAATCCAAGGAAAAGAGTTTCGGATTATCAATGATGACACGGTTGAGGCCGTTGTTGATGACCCAAGGGGGTATACAAGAGCATGAATGCAGAAGCGCAAAAGATAGAAGATGATATCATTGAAGATATTGATTCTGATAATTTCGAAGTTGAGATAGAAGACGATACCCCAGAGGAAGACCGCAACAAGCCCCGCAGGTCTGAGGGTGTTGATGCTGAAATCCCAGAAGATGAAGAGATTGAACAGTATAGCGATAACGTACAAAAGAGAATTAAAAAATTAAAATATGAATTTCACGAAGAGCGAAGGGCGAAAGAAGAGTCTGCTCGTGTTCGTGAAGAGGCAATTCGTTACGCAGAAACAATTCATAAAGAAAATGAACGTCTTCGAAAGAGTCTAGCTGAAGGCGAGCATGTTCTTGTGAAACAGGCTCAGGGTCGCTTGCAAGCTGAGATGGATAAGGCAAAGCGAACAGCTAAAGAAGCCTATGACACAGGGGATAGCGAAGCGTTTCTTTCTGCTCAAGAGCAACTGAATAGCTTGCAGAATGAAAAGTTCCGCGTAGATAACTACAAACCTGCTCCCCCACAACCTACAGCTCAGCCAAACTATCAACCTCAACCAAATCCAGAGGTCAAACGTCCTGACCCGGAGGCAATGCAGTGGGCGGATAACAACCCATGGTTTGGTAAAAATGAAGAAATGACAGGGTATGCATTTGGCGTTCACGAAAAAGTTGTGAAATCGGGGGTTTCCCCAAATACCAAAGCGTACTATGATTCGATTGACGGAGCGATGAGGAATCGTTTCCCAGAAGAATTTGACGATGGCACAGTGGAGGTCAACACACAGCCCCGTCAAACAGGTAACGTGGTAGCACCTGCGAGCAGAAGCTCAAAAAAACCACGCAAAGTTAAGTTGACTCCTTCCGCTGTCAAAATCGCCAAGCGACTCGGACTGACAAATGAACAATATGCGGCGCAAATCATGAAGGATAGCAAGTAATGGCTAATCAAAGGAAACCACGTAACCTTGATACTCGTGATCAAGGACAGCGTCGAAAAAACTGGCGTAGACCGTCTACGTTGCCGACCCCCGAACCCCGTGATGGTTTACACTTTCGCTGGATTCGCACTTCTCTAATGGGTCAAAGCGACAATCCAAATGTGTCTAGCCGTTTCCGCGAAGGGTATACTCCTGTGAAGGCCGATGACTATCCAGAGCTTCGTGTTGTGTCCGACCTTGACTCTAGGTTCAAGGACAATGTGGAAGTAGGAGGGTTAATGCTTTGCAGCATCCCCGAAGAAATCGCGCATGATCGTGTTGATGGACAGTTAGAAAATGCACAAAATGCTATTGATGCTGTTGATCGTAACTATCTGCGTGAAAATGATCCGCGTATGCCCGTTCTGGCTCCAGAGCGTAATACGCGCACCTCGTTTGGTAAGTAACTTAAAAGTTCAATTGAACTTATAGGGCGCTTACTTTGTTTTAAATGTAGAAAAAAAGGAGAAGGCAAATGTCTTCAACTGCTGCTCCCTTTGGTCTGCGTCCGATTGGTCGTTTGGATAACGGTTCACAAGAAGTGTTCCGTCAATATCCAATAGCTTCCGCCTACAATACTAACATTTGCACAGGTGATATTGTGCAACTTGTAGACGGTGGAACAGCGACAACCATTCAGAAGCAAGCCGCGACTGGAGACGATACCACAGCCATTGATATGGTAGGTATCTTCATGGGTGTTAAGTACACTGATCCTAACACCAACCAAATGACGTTTAGTCAAAAATGGCCCGCAGGTACTGTTGCGTCTGACGCAATGGCCTACGTCGTTGATGATCCAAGCGTTTTATTCACAATCCAAGCTGACGGTGCGCCAACTAATACTGGTGACATCTACGGTAAGAACACCTTGCTTGTTCAGACGGCTCCAAACACAACGCTGAATATCAGCCGCGTTGCGTTGGATATCTCTGAAATAAGTACAGATGCTCAAAACCCAATTCGTATTATCGATTATCTCGGTGGCGATCAGGGTGATGAGAAAGGTACTTCTTATCCGATTCTGGTGTGTAAGTTTAATTACCATCAGCACTCGTCAACAACTGGCTCAGCATAGGAGATTGAGATATGGCTATTTCTCGCGCACAACTCCTGAAGGAGCTTCTACCGGGTCTCAATGCGTTGTTCGGATTGGAGTACGAAAAGTACGAAAACGAACATGCAGAGGTTTATGAAACTGAAAACTCAGAGCGTAGCTTTGAGGAGGAAGTAAAACTTTCTGGCTTTGGCGCAGCGCCTGTTAAGCCTGAAGGTTCAGCGATCTCGTATGACAACGCGCAGGAGTCCTTCACGGCTCGTTACAACCACGAAACGGTTGCAATGGGCTTTTCCATCACTGAAGAAGCGATGGAAGACAACTTGTACGACTCTTTGTCTGCACGTTACACAAAGGCTTTGGCTCGCGCCATGGCTTACACTAAGCAGGTTAAGGCTGCATCCTTGTTGAACACTGGTTTCGACACCTTTAATTCAGGTGACGGCGCTACATTGTTTTCAACTTCGCACCCAACTGTTGCTGGTGGTAACAATGCAAACCGTCTATCGACGGATGCAGACTTGAACGAAACCTCACTTGAGCAAGCGGTTATCGACATTGCAGCGTTCGTTGACGAACGTGGCCTGTTGATTGCGGCTCGTCCTCGTAAGCTTATCGTTCCACCTGCGCTTATGTTTGTAGCAACTCGCTTGCTTCAAACTGAGCTTCGTACAGGCACTGCGGATAACGACGTAAACGCATTGCGTTCAAACGGTTCGATCCCAGAGGGCTATCGTGTCAATCACTACCTGACTGACACAGATGCGTTCTTTATCACTACAGATGTTCCAAACGGAATGAAGCACTTTGTGCGGACTCCTATGTCAACATCTATGGACGGTGATTTCGATACAGGTAACGTGCGCTACAAAGCGCGTGAGCGTTATTCTTTCGGCGTATCCGACCCATTAGGAATTTATGGTTCTCCGGGAGCATAAATTGTGATATAAGGAGTTTGAGTATTAATTTACTCATTTCTCCCTTATTGATTGGGGCAGCTCAGGTTGCCCCTTTCTTTTTTTAAAAAACGTGGTACTGTTTATTTGGGGTTTACATTAGCCTTGCAGACAGGACACACCCCACCTGACATTGCACAGACTGTAAGGCCAAACCTTGTGCAAGGGGTATTAATATGGCTTCAACTACATTCTCAGGTCCAGTGACTTCTACTGCTGGTTTTATTAGCGGTTCAAACTCTTTGGTTTCCATTACGGCAAACGCAACAATTACATCTACATCTCATGCGGGACGCACAATGAATCTCAACGTAGCGTCAGGCGCAACCTTAACACTTCCAGCAGCGTCTGGAACTGGCAATACATATCGTTTCTTTGTTCAGACAACTGTAACTTCTAATAGTTACAAGATTCAAGTTGCTAACGCCAATGACACAATGTCAGGTGTTGCAGTTGTTGCAAACGATGGTGGCGCGACAGCATCTATCTTCGAAACAGCAGCCGACAGTGATACCATCACATTAGATGGAACTACAACTGGCGGTATTCTTGGCGGTCACATTGAAATCCAAGATGTTGCCTCAAACAAGTTTCGTGTTTTAATTAACCAAGCAGCTACTGGAACAGAAGCAACTCCATTTAGCGCAGCCGTTTCATAGGTGACGCATGGGTAAGCTAAACATGATGAACCCTCGAAAGAAGGTTCGAGCCAGAAACACAGATGGTACGCTAAAAGCAGATGATCCATCCACGCCTGATGTAAATGAGGCGTGGAAAGAGGTTCCCGTCAAAAAGAAACGTGGGCGTCCACCCAAGAAAAAGGATTGATAAATGGCAGATGCAGTAACATCTCAAACTCTTATAGACGGTAAGCAAAGCGCCGTTATAAAATTTACCAATGTTTCAGATGGCACTGGAGAGTCAGCCGTTACAAAAGTAGATGTATCCTCTCTCTCCAGCTTGCAGGATGGAACAGCCTGTAGTGGTGTTATTATAGAAAGAATCTGGTGGCAGTGCATTGGCATGAAGGTTCAGATTTTTTGGGATGCATCCTCAGATCAGTTTTGCATTGAGCTTGGTGAAAACCAAAGCGGCAATCATGACTATACTGTTTTCGGTGGCCTAACCAATAACGCAGGTTCTGGCGTTACTGGAGACATTAACTTTACAACAGTAGGTCATACATCTGCGGATACTTACACTATAATTCTTCATATGAGAAAGAAGTATGGATAGGTTTTAGATGGCTACTAAAGACCCTCGTCTAGCAAGAGCGGGAGTGTCTGGGTTTAACAAACCTAAGCGCACTCCCAATCATCCAAAGAAGTCACACATAGTTGTGGCAAAGGAGGGTGATAAAATTAAAACCATTCGGTTTGGACAGCAGGGGGTAAAGACCAATCAGACCGTTGGTCAGCGTAAGGCCTTTAAGTCTAGACACGCAAAGAACATTTCTAAGGGTAAAATGTCTGCTGCGTATTGGGCCGACAAGGCCAAGTGGAGTCCTAGCAAAACTAAGTCTAAATCTACTAAATGGAAAAAAGGGTCATAAAGTGATTTCTCGTTCTCAAATGGGTAGCCAAATGATAGGTGGCAAGATGGTTAAAAAAATGAAAAAAGGCGGAGATGTAATGCCAAACGCATCTGACATTCAATCTTTAATGGAAATGATGGGTCCAATAAAAAAGGGCGCTGGTGGAATACCTGTTGCTCAAGCTCTTGGTAATATACAGATTGGTGGCAAAAGGATGTCATCAGGTGGTAAGGTTTCAAGTAGGGGTGATGGGTTGGCGCAACGAGGCCGAACTCGCGGAAGAATTTGCTAGAAAGAAAATAATTTATTATGTTTAAAAAACCTAGTGGAGATGATCATAAAGACCTTACTGCCATTCGCATGAGTGGTGGTGGCTCTGTTAAGGGAAAGAGTCGTGTAAACGAAGCTGGTAACTATACTAAGCCCACTATGAGAAAGAAATTGTTTAGTCAGATTAAGTCTGGTGGCAAAGGTGGTAAGCCGGGTCAATGGTCTGCAAGGAAGGCTCAGATGCTAGCTCAGAGATACAAGAAGGCTGGTGGGGGTTACAAGGACTGATGGCATTAAAAAAGTCACAGAAAAGCTTAAAGAGCTGGACAAAGCAGAAGTGGCGTACCAAAAGTGGCAAGCCGTCCACACAAGGCTCCAAGGCTACTGGTGAGAGGTATTTGCCTGATAAAGCTATCAAGTCTCTTAGTTCTAAGGAATATGCAGCTACATCAAAGGCGAAACGAAAAGGCACTAAAGCTGGTAAGCAGTATGTGGCTCAGCCCAAGAAGATTGCAAAAAAAGTAAAAGTGCATAGGAAAAAATAGATGGCTGTAGTTACACCAGACTTATCGGAACTATTTGAAGAAGCATATGAGCGTGTTGGATTAGAAATGCGCTCTGGTTATGACCTGCGCACGGCAAGACGTAGTCTTAATCTTTTAACATTGGAGTGGCAAAATCGTGGTCTTAATCTCTTCACTATTGAATCGGGTACGCTTGCTATTACAGCGGGTACGGAAACTTATACCCTCCCGTCAGAAACAATCGACATCATCGAACACCAAATCCGCACAGGAACAGGGACCAACCAAACGGACACGAACCTCGAAAGGGTCAGCGTCTCAACCTACGCGCAGCAAAGCAACAAAAACACGCAAGGTAGGCCGACCCAAATCTACGTCCAAAGGCTCGCGTCAGAAACAAAAGTAACACTCTGGCCTGTCCCTGACAGTACACAAACCTATACGCTTTCGTATTATAGGCTGAAAGGTATTGATGGACTTTCTTCTGGCATTGCTGGAAGTGCTTCAATCCCACCAAGATTTATACCTGCACTAGCTTCAGGCATGGCATACTATATTGCTATGAAGAAAAATCCTCAATCAGCAGCAGGATTAAAGCAAGAGTATGAGTTCCAGTTTGAACTTGCTGCAGGTGAAGACACAGAGACGGCATCAATCAAGTTTGTTCCGTATGATACATTTATGTTGGGTGGATAATGTCATACGCTAAAGGTAAATATGCATTTGGGTTTTGCGACAAGACGGGATTTCGATACCCCTTAAAAGACCTTGTTGACGAATATAGAGACGGAGTCAGAACAGGATTTCGTGTCGGCAAGGATGTAGTTGACCCTGATCAGCCCCAGAATTTTTTAGGACGAGTAAAAATAAATGACCCTCAGTCCCTTAGAAACCCAAGACCTGACACTTCTCTACTTGAGAGCCGTCAGTTGTTTGGATGGAATCCCGTTGGGAATCCTGCACAATATATGATAACATCTGTTGGAAAGGTCACTGTGACCATATCTTAGGAGACTAAAATGCGTATGAAGAAAAAAGGCTACTCTAAGGGTGGCAAGCTTAAAATGACAACAAAGAATGGGAAAAAGGTTCCTTTCTTTGCTGCTGATGGAAAAGGCAAGATGAGTTCTGGCGGAGCAGTCAAAAAGACTGCAGCCAAAAAAGTTGTCAAAAAGACTGCAGCTAAAAAAGTTGTTAAAAAGAAAATGGGCGGCGGATCAATGAAAAAGAAGGGATACGCTAAGGGTGGCAAAGTCACTCGAAAACTGAGCGGTGGCGATCTTCTTGGTACTATTAGCCCTGCATATGGGATGCTAAAAGGCAAAGGTGCTTTTGGTAAGATAGCATCGATGGGTGGTGGCTTGTTAGGCGCTGCTGCTGCTATACGCGAAGATGCAAAGAAAAAAGAAAAAAATACTAAAAATGTTAGTGGCACTAAGCCAACAGCAATGAAGCGTGGTGGAGCAATGAAGAAGAAGGGCTACGCTAAAGGTGGTGTGGTCAAGAAGTCTTCTGGTGGCGTTGCTCGTGGTGGTGGCGCAGCCAAGCGCGGCCTTCGTTACACTCGTTCGGGATAAAAGGTTCAATTGAACTTATGCCATACTTGCAAAGCAACATACCTCACTTCAAGTGCTGGGTAAGACGTGAATACACTTGCAACCATGAAAAATATCATGGGGAGTTTTTGCATGCTATGGCTATTGCTGTAACAACTATGCCGAATAGATGCTTGAGTTTTCAGGTTGTCTTCACTGGTTCTGAATCGGATGATGCCTCTGATGAAAACGTGCATGGTGGGGCGATGTGGGCAAGAATGCCGATCACCGCTCTTGTTGCAGATGAACCCTTAGCAGATTGGCCTATACCCATGGCGGTGCATGATGCTCAGCCATGGGACTGCTCTTCTTACAATCATGCGGTATATACTCTTGATAGGGCAACGCCGTGTCCTTGGATGGCAAAGATTGATGGCGAAATGATTCCTGCTAAATATTTATTTACTGTTGATTATACAGACAGTGAAATAGCTGACGATCCTGCTCAACATAAACAAAGTCATGTCTTGCAATTATTGGGTTCAGACAAATGGATGGGAAATATTGTTGCCTTGCCTAATAATAGAGTGCGAGTAACTCATCCAGCGTGGTTTGAGACAGGAGCTGGAGCGCCAGACTTTAAGCCATCTCAGCATATCCACTATTCCAAGTCAGACCTTGACTATACATTGGATGTAAATCGAATATTCGATAACCTTTATAGTGAGGGCAAAGAATGAATTATACTGAGCTAACTCAATCAATTCAGGATTATACAGAAAATCAAGAAACAACTTTTGTTTCCTTAATCCCTACTTTTGTCAGGCAAGCAGAGCAAAGAATTTTCCGCACTGTAATGATACCTGAGTTAAGAAAAAATGTTACTGGGGCTGTATCATCTGGAAATCAATACCTAGCGCGACCTAGTGATTTTCTATCCGTTCTTTCTCTAGCCGTTGTGGATGGCTCTGGAAACTATAGTTATCTTTTAGATAAAGACGTGAACTTTGTTCGTGAGGCATATCCCTTGCTGTCCACTCAAGGACTGCCAAAGTATTATGGTCTATTTGATGGTGATGTTTTTTCTGGAGGTTCAGAAACTGGTTTTGGAAATTTTATACTGGGACCAACTCCAGATAGCAATTACGCAGTAGAGCTGCACTATTATTATGATCCGCCGTCTATTGTTAGTTCTGGAGAATCTTGGTTGGGAGAAAATGCGGACACAGTTTTATTGTATGGTTCTCTAATCGAAGCTTATACCTTTATGAAGGGGGAGCCAGATATGATGAGTCAATATAATAGCAGGTATAAAGAGGCTCTGCAGGAGCTTTCTGTAATTGATGCAAAAACAAAAAGAGACAACTATCGGGATGGGGAGCCTAGACAAGAATGATGAACGCTATGTCAACGGGAGACTTTCAAGTAAGAGTAGAGTCCACAAACAACAGGGGGTTTACTCCTGAAGAAATTTCAATCAGGTGCGTAGATAAGATCGTTTCTGTTTCGGAAAACTCTCATCCTGAAATACAAGAGCAAGCTAAAGCTTTTAAACATCAGGTCGCTAATGTTGTTAAATTTTATCTTACTGAAGCGGTAAAGAGTGATAGAACTACAATATTCAACGCTCTTATGGATGCTGGGCATCCAGAGCTTGCAGAACTTATAAGGAGACTTTGATATGGCCTTTTCTGGCAACTTTATGTGTACGAGCTTTAAGAAAGAACTTCTTGAAGCAGTGCATAACTTTAAAAACTCAGGGGGCAGTACTTTTAAAATTGCTCTTTACACCAACAGCGCTTCGTTCAACGCAGCAACTACTGCCTATACCACTTCAAACGAGGTGACAGGAACAGGGTATACGGCTGGCGGAAACACTCTAACACGAGTTGACCCAACCAGTTCTGGAACTACAGCGCTCACAGATTTTGCGGATACAACGTGGTCTTCCTCAACCATTACAGCCCGTGGGGCCATGATCTACAACGACTCGGCGTCAGGTGATCCAGCAGTTGTTATTCTGGATTTTGGTGCAGATAAAACTTCTACCAACGGTGATTTTACAGTTGTATTCCCAACAGCGGATGCTTCTAACGCGATTATTCGGATAGCCTAATGACAGATGTCATCGTCCCTTTTTCAGGCTGGGGCCGAGGGACGTGGGGCCAACTTGCCTTTGGCGAAGACTCTATTACGAACGTTGGCGCAGTCGGACAGATTGGCTCTGTAACAGTCACTGCGGGGGCAAGTATCCCTGTAACTGGCCTTGAAACAACAGGGGCTGTCAGCGGAGTTGCTGTTGTCGCGGAAGCTAATGTTAACCCGACTGGCGTTTCGAGTTCTGGTGAGGTTGGTTCTGTAACCATCGTTGAAGGCGTAGGAGTTACCGTAAACGTTACTGGCGTTGGCGGCACAGGTTCTGTTGGGTCTGTAAGCACAGAAGCCTCTTCTGTTGTTTCTGTTACTGGCGTTGGGGGTACGGGTTCTGTTGGTTCAGTTACTGTTGAGGTTGGCGTCTTAACAGTAGTGACTGGTCTTGCAGCTACAGGTTCCGTTGGTTCTGTTACAGTTACACCAAATATAAATGTCGAGCCTTCTGGTATAGCCGCAACAGGCCAAGTTGGCTCTGTGGATGTCGGCGTATTTGTCACAGTAAACGTCACTGGAGTTTTAGGAACAGGTCAGGTAGGCGCTGTAGAGGCCCAAGCAAGCTCTACTGCCTCGGTTGCGGGTTTATCCTCAACGGGAGAAGTTGGTTCTGTTCTTGTTTGGGGGCGTATTGTTCCAAATCAAAATCCAAGCTATACTCCGATTACAATATCTTCTACCTCAGCGTGGAGCGACGTAACGCCGTCTCAAACTCCAAACTGGGATGACATAGCAGCATAGGACAATAACATGGCAAGTACATATACGTTAAATAACGGTATAGAACTCATTGGCACAGGTGAACAGTCTGGTACATGGGGCGATACA
>UEXM01001995.1_pt1 | contig 15456 bp, 20 predicted proteins | sample 1796661 | NCBI WGS metagenome assembly UEXM01 (sample SAMEA4772469, study PRJEB27181) | metagenome | reverse complement strand
TTTTATCTTTACTAAGATTATCAAAATATTTTTTGTCGTATTGTGTTTCTGCCATTTTACTCACTCAATGCTTTTTGTGTTGTTGAACTTAACTTAGATGTTAATATTCTGTTTCTCTTATCTATTTCGAATAAAATTTCTTTACGTGCGTTGACAGTTTCCCCTAACATCTGTGCTAGTTGAGTTGTGAAAGCAGCACCTGCAAAAGGTGATAAATTACTTCTTGAATCTCTAAGAGTATTCATCTCACGTTCAGTTACTTGTCCAACAGCACCACCTGTTTTTGATGCGTTTCGCATATCAGTAATGGCATTAACAAAACGATTTGCGTTAATAGTCGCATATGCACCTCTAACTTCTGATACTTTGTCACTTGTTAATAGTTCGATAGCAGCATTAATCGCACCTTCACCACCTGCTCCAAGTAAGGCAGCACCAACAGTCGTACTCGTATTATTTCTAGTAAAATCGATTAGTATTTTTAAGTTAGCCTCCATCTCACCTGTTGCTCTAATTGTTGTTCTTTCCAAACTATCTAATCTTTGCATTTCATCGAGGGTTTCATCTTCATTATAACCAGGAATAAACTCTAATGTTACATTACCCTGCTCATCAACAGACTGCACATAACCTTTAGGCACATCCCCTGCCTCTGATGATGGTACTGCCTCACCGACTTCTTCTAATGTCAAATTTGGATCTTTTGCAACTTCTCTCATTTTTACGGAGTCTGTCGAATAAACTTGCTCACCTGTTAGCTGACCTGTTGTATTATTTCTTATATTGAAAAGTGTACCAACACTTTTACCTATTGTGTCAGTCGTAGGATTTATGGTTTCTCTTACTGAAAAAGCATCAGCAATCGGTGTGCCGCCTAATATCGCTGCACCTGCTAGTGCATCACCAAATCTTTGATTGTTTTGTACAAAACCACCAATGTTACTTAATGCACCACCAATACCACGAGTAAAACCACCTTGGTTTGGGTTTGGTGTCATCGTATTGTAAGTGTTTATGCTAAATGGGTTTGCTGCCATAGAATTACCACCTCCACCCATGCCAAGTGGTAAATTACCACCTGTTAGTCCAATATTACCTGGCACGTTACCCAAGCCGATTTGTGGCACTTGTTGTTTTTGATTCAATACATTTTGACCTTGAAAGTATCTATTAAAAAAATCTATTGCCATACTAATATCCTGTTATGTTTATGTTTGTGTTTGGAAACCCTGCTGCTCGATCTCTAAGATCTTGCAGACTATTTTGATAATCTAAATACTGTCGGTATGAGAAGTCTTGTAATGGTACAACTGCTGACCCTACAGTACCTGGTGTATAACCAAGTAGATTTGCACTTGCGTTATTAATAATTGGATCAGCACCTAATGTATATTGAAACTCATTTTCTAATGTTGCAGGTGCTAAATTACGATTAATGTCTGCGTTAAAACCACCTAATAAACCTGACTTGTTTAACTCTGCTAACAGTTGGTCTGATACATCTGTGCTACCTAAAAAATTACTGTATTCTAGTGGCGATACACCTAACCTAAAATCAATATCTTGTGGTGTACGTGTTGTATAATCGCTGCCAACATTTGCATCAGCTAGTAGACTTAAATCAACTGCTCTTGGAAATACATTTAATTGATTTGGGTTAGGTTGTGGTAATGTTTGATATTGGCTACCGATATTGGCATCGCCTAGTATATCGAGTAAACCTGTTGACATACGTTGTCTTTCAACTGTATATGGTCGTGTGCCGCCACCAAACGACTGAACACCTGTTTGTATTCTCTCTGTTACAGGTTGTGAAAATACACTTGGTATGCTACCACCACCTGCCATCGTAAATGGCTCACTAAATGACCTGCCACCAAATCTTACATCATCAACTAATTCTTGCGGTGTTGGTGGACGAGAGGTTATGTAACGTGTCAAATCATTAGGTTTATCCATTGGTACACCGAACGTGCTTTGTCGTACTAAATTATCAGGTTTATCTCTTGGTATTGGGAAAGTTTCCGTAGGCTCTTTATTACCACGAAATAAATTATATAGGTTGTAACCTGTGCCAATTACATTCAATAGAAATGGTAATATAGGTGATATCTTTGCAAGATTATTAACTAAATTATTACCACGATCACTTGATAGTAAACCACCAATATTCGATGTTGCATTACTTAGACCGCTTAACAGACCACCTCTGTCATTATCTCTATCTCTTGAACTGCTTTTGAAACCTCTAGTAAAACCCTCTGAACGACCGCCTGACTCAATATCTGCTATCTGTCTATTGATGTTACTATTTCTAGTGGATATTTCTTTTTTAGTAAGTTTTCCGCCTTTACTTCTACTGAATACAAGACTGCTTTTTCTTTTTTTTAATTTCTTTATTTTTTCCTTATCACGTCTTGTTAATGCCATATTTACATCCTTAACTTATAGGTGCTGCAGGAAATAATAGTGACCTCGCCAATAGTCCTGCACCCAATAAAGCATTACCAGGTGGTGCAGATGCAGCAGTTTGTACTGTTGATGATCCTTGTTGTATATTACCTGCACCTGCTGCTGATAGTAAGGCATTGAGTCTTGCTGCCTCTGCGGCATTTTGTTCTGCAATCTGTTGTTGACTTGCCATTAATGCTCTCTCATCTTGTACACGTTGCAAGTCACCTGCTGTGCCAATTGCACCAAGCTGTTGTAAGGCTAAGTCTTGTGCCGTTGGCAACATACCTGCAATACCTGCTTGGAAACTCGCTTGTCCTCTTTCGGCATCGATGATTTGACCTGCTAATTGTTGTCTACGTTGTGCCTCTAAATTCTCTTGCTGTTGTAGTAGAGGTGCAATAGATGTGCCTATGCCACGACCAAGTGCAGACCCAAACGCATCAGAGCCTAAACGACCTGCCATTGAATATTGTGATGTTAAATCATTAACAACATCAGATGTTCGATCTTGGATAACTCGGTCTAAGAACTGACCACCCATGTCACGATTAAGTTCGTCACGTAGTAAGTTTGGATTGCCAATATCAGCACCTAACAGGCTATTAATAGTATTTTGGTATTGCTGTACACCGGCATCACTAAAATTACCAAGACCTTGTATCTGTGCTGTTTCGAAAGGATTCATTTCTGCAAATCTTTGACCTTGATAAACTTGTGGGTCAAAATTTCTTGCTGCATCAAAAACTTGTTCTTGATTTTGTATGACACTATCAGGAATATTATAAGTTGTTGTTGAAGTTGCAGGTCTGCTACTGCCTTTACTCATTATCTAACCTCTTTTCATATTGTATGTGTTGTTGTTGCCAACCATACTTATTAAGATATTTTGCCCATGCCTTACGACCATATCCCTCGATATGTGAGCAATTATTTGTTTTCCCTAGTTCCTCAAACACAGGCATTACGATTGGTAGCCAATCTTTCATGCGTGTACCTGCTACAAAATCAACGCATAGTGCATTGGTTTTTGGGTATTGTGAAATACGTGTGGTCAATACTGCTTGTATGTATTGCGTATCTTTTCTTTGTTCGGTAACAATCCATATTAAGTATCGACCTTCTTTTGCATCAGCTAATATGTTTTTTGTATCTATTCTGTCCGGTGTTAAACCGACTGCCTTAATAATGATTGGCTCAACATATTGCCACATATTGTCTAAATGCTCTTTTGGTATTGGTACAAACTGCATTCCCTTAACTCCTCTTAACCTGTTACTGTATAAATATAAGTCCTATCGCTTTGGCTATTATTGGCATGAGTAATAGTAAAGCTGCTATCGGCTCGTGCTGATATGTGTATTGTTCCTGCACCTATTTCAGCAGATGCGTTTGCTGTTGTTGGCGAATATAGTATGACACTATCTTGACCAACCCTTGTATCGGTAACAGCAGTTGTTGCTGCACTTGCTGTTAGAGTAAAACTGCCTGTTGCATTATGTTTACCATCGATTAGCAAATTTACTGCCTGTGCAACATCCCTAGCACTACCGCCTTGTGGTGGTAGCTTTCTGTACGCAAAATCAACCATTAACGTCTGCCAAGTGGTTTCGCATCAACATCAACACCAAGTGCGTATCGAAAGTCGCCTGTAGTTTCTACTTTTACTCTATGATAGCGACCACTTGATCGCACATTACATAAATTATCACTATTTAAACTAGAGGCAGTCGTAAATGTTGCTCCATCAATTTGTTTACTTCTGCTGCCAACTGATACTGATAATGTAGGTTGCACACTTGGGTTTTTTGCCGTTACATAAGGTGTTATAGAATTTATAACTGACGACCTCATTGGTGTTACTTCAAATTCTTTTGTGGTTATTGTGGCAGCAAGTGTATCGCCTGTGAATGCGTGTATCTTTTTATCTTTTGATCCACCGAGTGTGAAACTATCACCCTCGTATAGTGCAGAGTCTAAAGATGTTGTCATCGCATCTATACTTGTATTGATATTATCCAACTGCTCCAATGAATAACCAGGTATTAATATTGTGCCTAATGACTCGTGTGCTAATTCTAACAATGACCATCGACCAAGTGCATAATTGTAAACCATGATTTTATCAGGCTCACCATCGCTGCTATCGTTGGAAACAAATGACCATAAAACATTTTGATTATTAGGATCTATTGCTGCCGTTGTTCGATGATGATGGGCAGGGTTTAAATTATCATAAAAAAAGCGGTCAACTTTTTCTGCACCAATCTGATTTGAACGATTGCCGTCAAATAGACAGAAACCATTTGGCGATAAATAAAAAACAGCATTTGAGCCAAGTGCTACAATACTACTTGGTATCTCACACCCATTATTTGTTTCTATTCTTTCAACATTAAATATAACAGGTGAGCCAACATAATCTAATCGTGCAATACCACGTTCTAATAAAACTGTACCTGATTGACCACCCACAATGCCGGTTATTTTACCTGAGTCAGGTATATCCTGAATATCGGATTGGTTAGTGCCGATTGTCCATGCTTGTGAGTCGTTAATACTACTCCAATATAATCTATCTTGATGGACTGTGCTGCTATACTTAACATTTGCACAAATAACGAAATCACGTACAACGGCAATATATTTTGCAGCAGGTGATCCACTTATATCAGCAAATAAACTACTTGTACCGACTTGGTATTTTTGCAGTATTTGACCATCGCCACTTGCACCAATAACAAACTCGCCAAACTGTACAAAGTTCCATCGATCTGTTGTACCAAGTGTATAGTTGCCACTTTTTGAAACATTATCTAAATCAGAGTCTGATGCTGCGTACTTATATAGTTTTGCACTATCCCCTGCAAATAGCTGCACAGTATTACTTGCATCACGAGTTGCATAAATGCCACGTAAGTAATTATCTGCTGCATTGGATATGGTCGATAAATCTTTTGCAGGTCTGTAACCTCTTGCACCTGGTATTACATTCTTAGCCTCGAGTACACCGCTATTACCCAAGTCTGATTGGTCAGGTAGCCACTCGCCAAATTCTATCATTGTAACGTACTCCAAACAACATCTCTACCTGATACATCTGTCCAAGTTTCACCAAGTATTTCACCTGTAAGTGATGTGGTTATTGTTAAAATATCTGATGCTGTAACAGATTGTATTTTGAATAGATTCGTACTTTCTGTAATCGACAAAGTTGCACCAACTAAAGTTGGTATTTTAATCATTGTGATTAGTGAATTAAGATTATTGATAGTCATACTTGATGCTGCACTCATACCGAGTATTAGGATTGCACCTGTAGACTCTGTTATAGCTATAGCACTTGTTCCTGCAATATTAACCAAGAAGTTTGCATTTGCAGTTGCCGTTATCGCTAAAGCACCTGCTCCAACTGCTTGTTGCATACGAACAGCACTTGCACTTTCTGTAATTGCTATTGAACTCGCTGCTGCCGCTTGATGGAGTGTAAGATTGTCTAGCTGTTCGAGAGTACCCAAGCTATCAATATTATCCATAGTACCAAAAGCATCAAGTTCCTCTAAGGTAGCCATAATACTAAGCCGCTGTTATATCTAACTCACCTGCTGCAATACGAAGTATGTCGCCACTTGCTACAGTTTTTGCAGCACTAAATGCACCATGTATAAGTAGATTACCACTAGAACTTGCATCAAATAGCCCATAATGGGAAACACTTCCCCATGAGCCTGTCGCAGCATCAAAGTCAACAGAAGATGTGTTATCTGTTGCACCTCCACTAGCCGCATCAAATGTTATTGCTTTTCTTGTATAACCATTACCACTTAGTTCTGTTCCTGAATTATCATCGTTGAAACTACCTGTTGACAGTCCGATATAAACTGCACTTGCAGGTGTGTAAGCTGCATTCCTAAGTATGTGGTCTAGTATTTCATTTTCTAAATAATCTGACATAGCTGACATTGTTATTTTCCTCTATAAGTTGTTTTCATTGATAGCACACCGCCATAACGTGCTTTCTCGGTATCACGAATGACCTCCTCCATAATTCGTGAAAATAGTTGGTCGTATTGTGTCGCCCTTGCCTCATCCATAAGGTATGTATAAGCATTCATTAATGTGCCATATAAATACGCATCAGGGTGTCTAAGTAAAATTGTGTTATTCGTAACTGCGTCACTTAATGCCGTTACATTCTCACCATAAATAATTTCTAATGTATATACTGCATCAGGTATTGGTTTTAAAGCGATCTCAGTACCTACGATACTGTATGCTTTCGGTTTGCCCTGACCCTGCCCTGCATAATGCGTGTTCAACATTTGCATCGTATAATATTCCAGGGTATCTACAGGGTCGGTATTTAGTTGCACATTCCTTATCTCACGTAGATCAGTTGGGAGTGATATAAAACCATCACCACCTGCTGTTGATGCAGTCGCCCTCTTTTCCATAGAACGTGCATCGAGTTCACGACTCATACGTGCCTCTGCCAATCTGATAAAATCAGGAATTTGTGATGTCAAATCATCTCGTGCTAAAAAATTTGCTACCGATGTTTTTAGATCACTATATGTACTAAATGCCATTTTAAATTAACCTACCATTTGTTGTGCGGAATGCTTTATTGTCATTGTCTTGCAACCACCGAAACCATGCTTTTGGATTCTGTTGTGGACTGCCGAACTTTTGCAATAAGTCATAATAAATTGTATTCGGTATCTCGCCTACTTTTTGCCAATGTTTTTGTGTGTTACCAATCATGTCACCTGCACGATGTTGTTGTAGTTGTTCTTTGGCTAAATCTTTTATGCCATCAACTTTGTGTACAGTTTCTATGATGTATTCTTCTTTGTTGGCATCGTAATCCATTGTGGTGGTTTTACTTATGCCGTCACTCGTTATTACTTTTTTCATGTGTAACCCTTATATAGTAGAAGTGGTGGCAAGGGAGCAACCACCACTTCCTTTTTAGTTTATTATGATCCGTTTAGACCCATAACTACTGCGTGTGCTTTTGGTGCTTTCACGATTAGTGCATATTCACTAATGATTGAAAACTTAGTTGTATCACCTGTTGGTGCTACATCTGACACACTAAACTGTCTGCCTGGTAAGAAACCAAGACATACATAGTCTGTATCAATGATGTACATTTCTGCATCAGTTGCTTGTCTATCAACCACAGCATCAAGTGTACCAAAATCGGATAAGTATAGAGATACTGAGCCAATGATTGATGCCTCTTTTGGTGCTGTTGATGTGATTTGGTTAGTAGCGACTGACCCTGAAGATAAACCACTAAAGTTCACTTTATTAGTTGGTGACATTAGTAGCATACTTGGTGTGCCACCATCGATGTAAGCTGCTTTGATAGCATCATCAATTTTTGCTAAAGTAAGTGCTGCATTTGTCCCTGTTACGTCTGCGGTGTCAGCACCTGTACCTGCTGCAAAACCCATGTCAGATGGTTTACTACCATTTGTAATCCATGTTAATAGTTTCGCAGTTTTTCTTGGGTCTGAGCCTGATTTAGCCTCATTCTTGAAAAGTGATTTTTCAATATCACGTCTTTGCTCAAGACCTTTAATCACTTTCACGTATGCAGACTCTTTTGCTCGACCTGCTGTATCGACTGCATCTAGTGTACCTGAGATTTGTGCTGCACTTGCAGAAATCTGATGTATGTTATTCAGTCTTGTTGTTGCTGTTGGATTGACATAAGAGTAGTCTGCACCTTCATTTACATAGTTTGTATCGACCGCAGCAGCAAGTTCTTGTACCTGCCACTCAGTTGTAACACCTGATGTTGTTTCTTTGGACATCGCAGTCACAAGAGGTGTTTCTGTTGGATCAATTCTGTAAATGATATCGGATAAATCTTCTCTTTGACCAATCGCATTTGCTGTTGCGTAAGTTGCCATTGTTGTTTTCCTTAATCAGTTATTTAGTTAGTAAGTATGAAATCGCATCTTCTTTTCGACCTGATTTCGCTAATTTATCAAAAGCCGTTTGTCGGTTTTGTTGGGAAACATTTACTTTAGATTTCGGTTGACCTGACTTTAACATCTTCGGTGCTTTCTTTACTTTCTTGGTTGCAGTAGGTTTTCTATCTTGCAACGCATCATATAAATAGGCACGTCTAAGTAAATCGACAACTCGTGAATCATTTGTTGCTGCGACTTCTTGTTCGGTAAATCCAAATCGCTTGGCATAAGTCACAATGTTAGCACGTTCTTTATTTGCGACTTCAGGATCTTTCCATGCAGGTATTCTTTCTAATAATTTGACCTGCTCGGTTTCAACCTGTCTTTGCTGAAGTGCTAATTGTTCCTGTTGTAATGCTTGGACTTTGGATTGTTTATCACGAACATCCTCTTTTGCTTTCATATAGGCTATTGGGTCACGTTGGTATAACTCTGCCCACTCTGCCTCTGTCCGATTACCCTGTTCTGTTTGACTCAGAGCATTTTGCAAAAGTGCTAAATTCTCAGCATAATATTTCCGTTCTGCCTCAACTTGCTGTGCGTCAGTTTGGATCTTTTTACGTTCCTCTGCTGCCTCTCGCAATCGTTTCTGTGCAGTCGCCTCTAGTTGATAGGACTTGATTAAGTCATCAGCGGACACTTCGACTTCCTCGCCATCAACCTTAGCTAAATATACAGCGACTTCTTCCTCATCGGTTTCTTCGTCATACTGTTCGCTTTCTTCATCCACTTCCTCGTCAGTAGCTTGGTCATCAACGGCTACTTCATTTTCAACTTCAGTTTCTTCAGCGGACACCTCTTGGGTATCTTCCGACTCTTGAATATTTTCACTTGCCTGATTAGGTGTGTTATCTCTATTCAAAAGTAAATTTATTGCATCATTAGTATCTAATGCTGCGTTTGTGTTAGTTCCATCAGGAATACTAGACATATTTTCACTCCATTATTTGTTGTTTTTACGAACAATGCTTTGCATTTGTTGACTTGCTAATTTACCTGTCGATATGATCGAGTCTATTTGACCTTCGATATCGTTGAGTGCTTTTAACAAATAAAAAGCCTGTTCCCTACTCTCGGCATCACTTAGTTCAGTCTGCGACCAATCAGTAATGTAAGAATCCTTTAACGTCTGAAATATCTCTTTCAGTAATGGATTATTACGCAGAGTTTCTGCTAATAAACCACGTTGTCTTTCATCGTCTAACGACATTCATTCCCTTACCCTTTAGGTAGATTCGTACTTACGTCACCGCCTAAAGCTATTTTTTGTTGTCTTAAATCTAATTCTGCTTGTAGTTCTTCTCTACGCAGTACCATTTGCTGTGCAAATTTTTCACGTTCTAACTCTATTTCAAGCATCATTTTTTCACGTTCAAGTGCAATATCTGCTTGTAGTTTTTGACGTTCAATATCGGTTTGCATAGCTGCTGCATTCGCCTCGCCACCACCTTGTGCTTGTGCCTGTGCTTGTTGCTGCTGCGTTAAGACCTGGTCAATCTGTTCTGCATTGTTAAAAAATTGTGTGGTATCTTTAAACCCTGCCATCTCGACTATCTTTGCCAAAGTATTGACATACTGACTTGGTTTTACAATAGGGTTATCCATACCGAGTGTTTGTATTAGCTGCTCTTGCTTACCTGCCACTTGCAATAGCATCGCCATTTTTTCTTCGTCTTTACCATGCCCAAGACCAACCTCGATTGATATGTCAAACTCATTATCCCAACCACGAGGGTCAACAGGCACATACTCATTACGTATGCGTATAATACGTTCTGACATCATGTGCTTTTGGCATAATAGCAAAACAATTTTGGCAAGATCCCTGCACCCTGTTTCTGCAAATACACGAGCAATCATTTCTGTTTTAAGCTGTGATCCTTGTAAGGTAGAGTTTACTGCTTGTGCCGTTGTTGATTGTAATACTTTTGGGTCTAAGCCTAAACTTGCCTTTGAAAAACCTGTACGTTGATCTCTTACCTGGTCTATATACTCAAGCATATTAAAACCTGCTGTACCAATCTGCGGTACGGCTAATGGTTGCACCATGCCTGGAGCTCTCATACGGACAATATTGCCAGGTCGTGCCGATAGTAAATCTTCTAAGTTTACTTGACCCTCAACAACACCCACACGTGAGTTATTGGTTAGGTACATATTATCGAGCAACTGTCTAAGTATTGTTGATTTGATTAACTGTAAGTCTTTGACCATTTCAGCTACAGAACGACCAACCATTCTATGTGGCATTAATATCGGTGATAATATGCAAAAAGGTATGTGGTCAAATGGATCGTTTTCTAATATAAAATGACCCTCGCCTATTGTTAATACTCGCCTAAGTTCAGGTATGCCATCGCCATCAAAATCGGTACGTAAATACATTTCTGTTACCAAGCACTCGTGCATGGTTGGGTCGTTTTTACTATCGTGCCTTGTCCCTGCCTCCACATCTTGGAATCGTTGTTGTACCTCTGCCTCGTTATCTATTTCATTATAACCGGAGTGCGACAATACTGTGTCGTAGTCATAGCCTAGATCGACCAAGTCGCCTACTTTCATGGATGAACGATGGGCAACAAAATCAGCAGTTTCTAGTGATACTGAGCGTCTTGAAAATAAAAATTCTTCAGGCGGCACATTCATTATTTTTGTCTTGCCACTATTCTTACGTCTTTTAATTTCTACATCGTAATTGACCATAAGTGGTACTGCACTCTCAAGTGCAACCTCTGCTATATCGTCAATGTCTGTATCGTCAATGTCTATTACCTCATCAGGTGCTGACAGATCATCGGCAATAACACCAACCTCATTTGATGTTTGTGATACGATTTCAATATCAGGATCATCGAGTAATAATGTTAATTCATCCTCTGTTAGGTTTTGGTATGTTTCCTCAACAACCTGTATATTTTCTTCCCAAAATACCTTTAATACACCGACCTTAAATAACAAGGCATCTTTAAACCAATTATAGATATTTACGAAACCATTATTGTCATTATTAATCACATAGTTTACCAAGTCGGTTGCCTGTTCAGCTGCCTTTACATCTTCAGGTTGCCTGGCAACAAAACGTGCAAAATGGTCTGATGATTGAAATATCTTCATCAGTTGCGGCATGATAAATTCTATGGTGTCTGATACTTCTGTCGCTACGACCTGTGATCTGTTTTCAACTTCATTACCAAAAGGCTCACCCAAATAATAATCTAAGGTTTCAGATCGGTCTGTTGAATATTCTGTATCGTAGTAATTAACCGCATCGACCATGTGGTCATTTATTAGACTTTGGAATGTGGTATTGTCCATTTTTGGCATAATTTACCTACTATATTTATTTGGCTTTTTCTTTGATGGTGTGGGTCTTTTTGGTTTTTTTGGTGTTTTTGTAATCTTGGTAGTTTTACTATACATTTTCATAACGACCTCTTTGGTTTACCATTTACATTTATCCGCCCAATAGGCAGCAGACATTTTACCCTTTTGTATATTTTTTCTGTGACGTGCTTTAAATGACTGCGACCTTTCAGTATTCTTTCTGTCGCCTGTAACACCTTGCTGCCCAAAACGTATGGTCTTTATCTTGTTGCCCTCTTTAGCAACGACAATGTGTGACTTTGTGGGATGTTTGGGAGTTCTTTTGCATTGGTTAAAGCGGTCAAGATTATGTTTTGTTAATCTTGAGTCTTTAGCCATATCATGTACGTCTTCTCGGTTTTGCAGTTTTTGCAGCTTGTACAAAATCTTTTCTTCTTGGAGCTCCTTTTGAACCAGGTGTACGCATTCTCTCGCCACTACCTGCTTTTATTCTTCTTCTTTTCGCTGCTATATTTGCGTATAAACCTTTACCTGGCATATTGTCCTCCTGTTGTTATTTGATCCACCTACACGTCAAAGCTATTTCTAAAAAGTGTAAAATGCGTGTTCTTTTGTTAGTAGGTGGTTATTCTATTTCAAACTTGTAACCATCCCTTGGGAAGATCGTATCGATAAAAGTTTCGATATCATCATCTTCCATGTTCTGACCTTTTAATATGTCATGCGATAACATACATAGTGCAGTAGCAATCGTGTCGCCACTTGCAATATTCGCAACCATTAAATCTGTTATTATTTCGCCAAAAAATTCATACGTGGTATGAACATCATCATTTTCGAGTATCTCGTAATATTCTTTATGGTGGAGTGGACTTGGGAAACGTATGATGTTGGTCAAACCTCATTACCCCAACAATCCCAACCTTCAGCTTTTTGCCTGGCAAATAGTTCTATGCGTGGTAAATCGCCACATAACTCAACAATGCGGTCACGCACACAATCAGGTTTACGTGAGTGTTGCATAATTTTGTCATCTAATACCTGTTTAACTGCAGCACTCTGTCTTTTTGGTTTGCCACGTTTAGCTAGTAAACATAATTCACTATTAGAACGTGTCCACATACCCATCCCTGTAAAATAGCTATCGGCAACACGATTTCTTTTAACCCAACAAAAACCACAGGTTATATATTCGAAACCCCAAGATTTAATAACATCCAATGCTAATGGTAATTTTGCGTGTAATACCCACATTAATAACAGACTGTCATCGGCAGCAATATTGCTAACAGGCAAATCTATTATGTCCTGGTCTGACATAGTTGGGTAATGCTGTATTTTTGCACGTTGCGGTAACTTGCCGTTATAACCCCAAGGGGGATCGGCATAGATAATATTGTATTTTTTATCAGGGAATGGAATCATACAATCCACCCATTATTGCCATAATCAATACGTTGGTTAAATTTATAACCTGCACCGCTACCTGATGCTCTGACGGCAAGACCTGCAAATGTAAGCATTAACGCATCGGCAATATCAGGTGAACGATAGCCACGTTTTTTCATTTGCTCTTTGCTTTCGACCTTAAACTTGCCACTCGATAATATTTCATATTGCACAGCAGTCAGTTCGTTTACCAATTCATCTTGGTCAGGTATAAGGCAATCTTTTTGCTCTAACCACTCACGACACTTAAACCACAGTTCATCACGCAACCGCATATATCGGTCACTCATACTGCTGCTTTCTGCTACATTGATACCTCGTGCAGGTAAATCTAATTCAACCAGGCGGTCAACAACCCCTGCACCTAAACCAATGGAGTCAATCAATATTTCACTTGGGCGATCTTTATATGGTACAGATTCATACTCTGCCATGATAAGACCTACAGTTTCCATTAAGTCTTTACCACCCCAATGTCTAATCGGCTCAGTTATAATGTTACCCTTGCGTTTGCACAATGCACACCTGTCTGCTCCCATACGAGCAATATCAATACCCCAAACAGGCATAACATTTGTTGGCTCAACATCACGACCTATGGCAGACTCTACAAGTGTTCTACCCATAATCGCATTATCGTCAGTCGTGGGTGGGAGTCCTAAAACCCTCACACGATATACGTTAGAGTCTTCCCCATACTGCCTTTTCATTTCTTCAATGTAATTAGGGTCGACTGTGTTAGCATCCGCACATGAAACTGTCATTGTTTTCCATGATTCAGCATTTCTGTTAAATGCGTCATAAAAAAACCCTGATGCCCTGTTAGGGTTGCCAACCATTACTGTTTTTGCATTGTGTGTAGACATCGCACCTTGTGCAACTTCAAATATAATATCAGGTACACCTGATGCCTCATCGATAATGAATAACATATTGGGTGAGTGGAAACCTTGAAGTGCCTCTGGATTTTCACGTCTGCTAGTACGTGCAACGCAAAAACTTTCAGGTGCATTTTTTATTGTGATTTTGTCGGTGCGAAATTCTAACTCGTTTTGAAATCCAACAGGCATACGTCTGTGCCATTTTTGTATTTCTGACCATAGAATTTGTTCAAGCTGAGATGCGGAGTTAGCAGTACAAGCTATTTTTACATCAGGACGTGTCAGTAAAAACCACAAGATTGTCCACGCAAGGAAAGTTGTTTTTCCTACAGCATGACCACTACGTACTGATAAGCGATTATGATTTGCTATATTTTGTAATGCCTCTATCTGCCACTTCTGTGGCTCTGCCTGTAAACACGTTCGAACGAATAGAACAGGATCATTACGCAGAGCAATAAGTGTATCAGCTGCATCTCTGATTACTTTTGCCATAAAAAATTTTTTTTTGGAAGTGGTCGCAACCCAAACTTGCGGTAAAAAGTCGCGACCATAAATATAATGCTAATAAAAAAACCCCACGTCAATACGTATTAACGTGAGGTAAAAGGATATCATGTATTGTAAAATGCTAAAAACTTTCACATAGATATACTATGTTATCATCATATATACTTTATACTGTCAAACAATGCAAACGAATAATTAAACATATATAATTTTTTTCACAATTTTTTTATGAGGGTGGTATTACAATGACACTACCCCCCACCCTTTTTTGCCAGGGAGGGTGTACCATTTTTTTTGGTATTTTTGCAGCATAATTTGTAGAAAAGCTATATCCACCCTAAGTTTCGGCAACCATTTCGGCAACCTATATTCTAAATGGCAGAAAACCAATACTTACAACACCGATGCACACGTCTACTTAACGTCTGCTCCGTTATCTACAACCTCAATGTCTACCACTTCACCCTGCTCCACTAACCGCTGCTGCACTTCCTTTAACGCACTAGCAAAATTGTTTTCTACAGTAATGTTTAGGTCTGCCTGTACACCTGGCAAGAATTTACCTAGCAAATTCAATGTCTTAGATGGTGTTTTACTTTCAATCATCTCATCAGCTAACAGCATAAACAGCGGTCTGCCACGTCTCTCGCACTCATCCATAGCTGCTTTTATGCTATTACGAACTAAAATTACTGACGAGAAACTTGGTGCTGTACCTTTTGGGCGACCTCTTGGTCGTTTTACTTGACTATTTTCTTTGTTTTTTAAATCATTAACCATTTGTAAGTAAATATCAAATAATGTTTAAAAATACAATTTAAAACTTTACAAACGCATAATTATTCATAATTATT
>UEXM01001994.1_pt1 | contig 15457 bp, 14 predicted proteins | sample 1796661 | NCBI WGS metagenome assembly UEXM01 (sample SAMEA4772469, study PRJEB27181) | metagenome | reverse complement strand
TTTTTGGGTGGTCAGAATTCGCTGAGAACAAGCGAGCGGTATCCATCGAGGAAAAGCCCGCCGGGCCCAAATCCAACTATGCCGTCACCGGCCTCTATTTCTACGACAATGATGTAGTAGAGATTGCCAAGCAGGTTGAACCCTCAGATCGCGGCGAACTGGAAATCACCACCGTGAACCAGATGTACCTGGAACGTGGCGGCCTCAACGTAGAGCTGCTGGGCCGGGGCTACGCCTGGCTGGATACCGGTACCTTCGATTCCCTGCATGAAGCTGCAGGCTATATCGAAACCCTGGAAAAGCGCCAAGGCCTGAAGGTGGCTTGCCTGGAAGAAATCGCCTACCGCATGAGCTTTATCAGCAGGGAGCAGCTGAAAGAACAGGCAGAAATGCTCAAGAAGAATAGCTACGGCGCCTATCTGCTGAAGCTGCTGGAGCAGGAGTAATCATGGAAGTGGTCGAAACCCGAATCCCGGATGTAAAGCTCATCAAACCGAAGGTGTTTGGCGATGAACGCGGCTTCTTCATGGAAACCTGGAATGCGCGAGCCTTCGCCGAAGCCGGTATCGATGCCACCTTTGTGCAGGACAACCACAGCAGGTCTGTAAAAAATACCTTGCGGGGCCTCCACTACCAGATCAAGCAACCCCAGGGGAAGCTGGTACGCTGTACGCGTGGTGAGGTTTTTGATGTGGCGGTAGATCTGAGAAAAAGTTCGCGCACGTTCGGCCAGTGGGTGGGGGAAATTCTCTCCGAAGAAAATCAGCACCAGCTATGGGTGCCGCCTGGTTTTGCCCATGGTTTTCTTGTAATGAGCGATGTAGCTGATTTTCAGTACAAGTGTACCGAATTTTATGCTCCTGAGTATGATCGGTCTATTTTATGGAATGATCCGGAGATAGATGTTGATTGGGGTTTGTCTGGTCTGTTCTCCCCTCTCTTGTCAAAAAAAGATGAGAATGCCCAAACATTAAAAGAGGCGATGTCTGAATTAAGCATGGGATTTAGTGAAGAAGCAGAGAGAATAAACTGAATGATTAAGCAATTGATTGAGCTTCATTCGCTACTAACTCGACGGCAGCGCAAGAAACTACACAGACTTCAGATTCTGGTAGTGCTTATGGCTATCGCAGAGTTGGCGAGTGTCGTCTCCATAGGCCCGTTTATGGCTGTGATTGGTGATACTAGCCAACTTCATGGTGATGGCATTTTGGGGCAAATTTATCAATTCAGTGGGCTAAGCGATACTAAAACGTTTTTGCTTTGGGCTGGGATTGCGGTGTTATTGTCACTGACAATTGCTGCGGGTATATCGATTTTCACTGTTTGGTGTCTCTCTATTTATGGAGCTAGGGTTGGTGCCGAGCTGTCAACTAGACTTTATAGCCATTATATGCATCAACCATGGCTCTTTCACACCAGTGGGACAAGTAGCCAGTTAACTAACAGAATCGCGCAAGAGTGTTCAAGGGTCACAAATGGGATAATTAACCCTTTTATGCAAATGAATGCCCGCTTGGTTATGGCTGGATTAATGTCAATTGCAATTCTGATCTTTAACCCTGGAGTGGCTATAGCAGGCTTGGCTGTTTTTTTGGTGGCGTACCTGATCATGTATAGAATAGTTATGCGCCGTTTAACAATAAATGGTAAAACCATTAGTGTCAGCCAGAGTATGCGCTTCAAGATGATGGGCGAAGGCTTTGGTGGCATAAAAGATACATTGGTACTTGGGCGGCAGGAAGTCTTTACAAAAAGATTTGAAGAAGCGAGTGAAAGCTTGGCGCAAGCTCAAGGTAAAAACCAAGTTTATAGCCAGTTACCGCGTTTTGTAATGGAGTTGGTTGCTTTTGGTAGTGTGATTCTCTTGATTCTTTATCTGCTTGCGGCGCACAAGGGAAACTTGGGAACAATATTACCATTGCTATCTGTATATGCATTGGCTGGTTTTAAATTGCTGCCTGCATTCCAGCAAGTATATAGTAGCTTATCAATGATAAAAGGAAATATGGGCGCTTTCGAAGGTCTCAAGAAAGATCTCATAGAAAGTGCAGGTAATGATTTTTGTCCAGAGCATAGTAAAACATCAAAAGAAATCATCAATCCTAAAGATAAGATCAACTTAAATAATGTTTATTTTTTTTACGAGGGAAAGACTGTCCCTGCTCTTAAAAATCTTAATGCTGAAATAGGTGTGAACCAAGTTGTAGGTATTGTTGGCGCTTCCGGGTCAGGAAAATCAACTGCAATAGATATGTTGTTGGGACTTATCACTCCTTCGAAAGGCGAGCTCTTGATCGATGGTAAACCTCTTTCTGGAAATGGCCTTAGAGCTTGGCAAAACTCTTTGGGCTTTGTGCCGCAGTCGATTTTTCTTGCAGATGCCAGTATTCGAGAAAATATTGCATTCGGCCTGCCTCCAGAACTTGTAGATGAGAAGAGGGTAAAGCGAGCGGCCTCAATGGCACATTTAGAGGAATTGTTATTAAACCTAGAGAATGGATTGGACACAAAAGTAGGGGAAAGGGGGGTTCAGCTATCAGGTGGTCAGCGTCAGCGTATAGGCATCGCTCGTGCACTGTATCACGATCCAAGTGTCTTAATACTTGATGAAGCGACGAGTGCATTAGACGGTATAACAGAAAAACTTGTTATGGATGCTATTCACGATTTTGCGGGAAAAAAAACGATCATCTTGATCGCTCATCGGCTTTCAACAGTTAAGCAGTGCAATACCATTTTTCTTATGGATCAAGGGCAGATAATAGCATCTGGCACCTACGATTCCCTTTACAAAAATAGCGATATTTTTAAGCGTATGGCACATCATAGTTAGTTACCATGGTATATAGAGTAATGCCTTAAATTGGCTCTATGATTTTAAATTCTTGCCAAGATGATGCTTCTCTAAAGACTCCTTTGGCAAAATATTCATGAATAAAATTATATTGCGAGAGATTTGATGCTGCTCAACCTGAATGCTGTTGATAAGTTACTAACGCCGTTGAAATCAAGCAGGCCATACAATGGTCGGTTCTTGTATGTTCTGGGTTGTGGTAGGTCTGGTAACACTCTGTTGAGAAAAATGCTTGTCGAGCAATTGAACATGTATATACCCGCAGAGACTTATGTTATACCAGAGGCGTTGATGGCTTTTAATCGTTCAAAAAAATTGTCTTGGAATGAAAAAGTTGGCCTGGTATTGAGTTTCTTTGAGTATCATCCTGAGTTTGCGACCATTTCGGATAGGACGCTGCGTCCGGTCTATGATTTATGTGTCAAGCTTCCGAATGGCAGGAGGTCATTTGGAGATATTATTTATGAGCTTTTCCAGTTTATAGGGAAAAATTCTGGCTTTTCTTTCTCTTTATTGGGCGATAAGACACCATTAAATGTTCTATCGATCAGGTTAATTTACCGTCATTTTCCGGAAGCAAATTACCTTTTCATAACAAGGCATCCCTATGATGTTTGTTATTCGTATATTCGAATGGGGCGATATAAGTCGGTTGAAGATGCAGCGTGTAGATGGCGCGACTCTCATGAAAATTGGTTCAGGTTTTCATCAAATAAAGAAAACAAAAAATTACTTACTTTGCGCTATGAGGAGTTCGTACAGGATCCAAGCCTTAACCTGGAAAAAATTCAGGAGTGGTTGATGCTGGAAAAGCGACATGAACCAGTTGGAAGTAATGCTTTCTGGGGAGACATAGGGAAATATAAACATCACAAGAATGTTAATTCGGGAGTGTCTGTTTCATCCATTGGAAATGGTCATTCAGCATTATCTCAAAATGATAAAGATGCTATTGACCGGATCGTTGGTAACCTGAAATCGAAGTTTGGCCATGAATAAGACATGTAAAAAACCGAAAGTTTTACATATCGCGAATTGGTATCCTAATCCTTGGGATAACATAGAAGGAAACTTTGTTCGTGATCAAATACGGGTTTTTAAAAAAGCTATTGATTCCAAAACTGTTGTTGTTCAAGTGAGGGAGTCAAAATATTTTATGCCAAAATATCAATCGCTTCCTCTTGATGATAATGCTCGTGGCTATTTTATATTTTCGAGATCTAGAGTCGGGAAGATTACAGAATTAATTTCTTCATTGTTGCTGTTTTTCGTTCTCATTAAAGAAAGAGCATGGAAGTATAATGTGCTCCATTTCCATATCGCCTATCCTCTATTGATTCACTGTAAATTTTGGAAAGGAGTTTTCAAAAAAAATATTGTTGTTAGCGAGCATTGGTCTGCATACCATTATAACTTTTATCTTCCGCAATCGGCGTCATCTCTAGGGAATATGCGTAAAATTTTTAATTATTGTGATGTGATATTTCCGGTCTCTAATGCGTTAATGGACGACATAAAAAAATTCACTTCCAGAGATGAGCTGCCTGGCGTTGTTATTTCAAATGTGGTTCCGCTTCAAGGAAGTAATCAAAAGCACAACAAGGCCCCAATCTTGTTTGCTGTTAATAGATGGCGATCAATTAAAAATCCCATGCCAATGCTTGAGGGCCTTGAGATGGCAGCCCAAAATGGCGAGGTTTTTAATCTGGTGATTGGTGGCTTTGGAGATTTGATAGATGAGATGAATGCATTCGTTAATTGCGGACTGCTAAAAGATCGAACGATTTTTTTAGGAAAAATGACGAAAGAAGAAATTTCTTATCAGCTTTCTGTTTCTGACGGCTATTTATTTTCTTCTGATTATGAAACATTCTCAATCGCTTGTGCCGAGGCGCTGGGTGCAGGTGTGCCTTTAATCGGCCCTTACATACCTGCAATTTCAGAATATGCAAGCCAAGAGGAGTGGGTTGCAGTTCGTGGTTCCGGATCAAAGGATTGGTGCCGAGCTGTTTCAACTTTCTTAAGTCAAGAAAAATCGGGATTTTTTGTTCCTGAAGCTATAGCAGCTAAGGCGGAAAATAATTTCTCCGAAGAGAATATAAAAGTTTTATATCAAGAAACTATATTAAGGGTTCTAGAATCTAGTTAAATGTAGCTGTACTGTCTTGGTTTTTTGCTGTTTTGGTTTCTATGCCGAAAAATAGATTTTGATGTTCTGATTTATTGTTTTTTATTTGATGTTGATGTTTTTGAGAGTTTTTTGAGTATTTTACATACAAGGAAGTGGAAGGTTTTGGAATAATCATGGCAGCCATTTTAATTATATCTCCGGAGCCCTGGAGTGTACTATTCGTTAGTAAGCATCATTATGCTTTAGGCCTTGCCGATATAGGGCATGATGTTATTTTTTATGGTCCTCCTGAAAAAGTAGCAGAGCCTTACCTTGAGCGTGTTTGTTCAGATAACGGTACTTTGCAGATATTGCACTCTGGTAAAGTGATATATGGAGCCCGTTTTTTGCCGTCGTTGTTACGTCGGTTTTTTGAAAGGCGATGGTTGCGTCAAATAGAGACTCTTTTTGGCAAGGAGATTGATGTAATATGGAATTTCGAAAATTCCCGTTTTTATGATTTCGAATTCGCCGGTAAAAGACTGAAAATATACCACCAGGTTGATCTCAATCAAGATTTCAACCCAGGAATAGCAGCAGCTACTGCTGACCTTTCGATTGCCATCTCTGAGCCTATAGAAAAACGCTTGTCACCAATTGCAACTAATCTTCTCCGTATTACACATGGTTACGCTCCTTCCAAAGATATTGAGAATAAAACAATAAACTTCGACGATGAGTTTTCAAAAAGTCGGGTAAATGCTGTTCTAACTGGAAATTTCGATATTCCTTATTTGGACTTAAAGCTGGTTAATCAGCTTGTTTGCAATTTTCCGGACGTGCGTTTCCATTTTGTCGGCGACTACAGTCCTGATAAAGATTTGCATACAAATTTAGAGGCCAAAGACAATGTCATCTTTTGGGGGAGGCAGCCATCTGAATCTTTGCCGTTATTCTTCCGTCATGCAAATATTCTTCTTGTAGTTTACTTGGCCAATGCTCACCGTGAGCAGCTTGCAAACCCTCATAAAATCATGGAATACCTTGCATCAGGAAAGTGCGTTCTTGCCACATATACAATGGAGTATGATGGGCGCGAGGATTTGATAGAGATGGCGTCCAATCGAGATGAGTTTATTCAAAAATTTTTAAATATTGTTAGATGTCCGTCTGCCTGGAATTCACCCGAATTGATGTCCTACAGGCAGAATTTCGCTAATAGTAATTCTTACCCAAGACAGATAGAACGCATTGCAGATGCTCTAGGCGAGCGAGGCCACTTATTAAGTAGTAGGATTTTTCATGATGAATAAAAAGCCAGTTATTATTTTTCTTTATAATCGCCTTTTTGATCCCCTAATTCAGGGGAATTTTTGGCTTTATATTGATAGCTATCTTAATGATGTGAATTCACCTGTCAGGTTTCATGTCATTACCTATGAAGACAAGAGATACCCATTAACACAAGACCAGAAAGAAAAAATCAAGGAGTGGAAATCTAAGGGTTTGGAATGGACAGCCCTCAATTGGCACCCGGGTATCGGGGCCAGCCAGAAAGCTTCAGATCTATTGTCCGGATTTAAGGCTGTTTCAGCTCTTCGTTCCAATGGGTTTAAGCATATTGTTACACTTGGTTCAGTGGCTGGCACATTCGCCTATCTCTATTCTATTCCTTTAAGGCTAAGTCAGTTTCTTTATCAGTATGAGCCGCATTCTGAGTATGCTGTAGATAATGGAATGTGGCCTGAAAAAAGTTTTCAAACTCTCTTTTCTCGTGTTCTAGAGCGTCGGGCTGCTCGGAGTGCTGTGGTTGTTGCCTCTGGAACTCGCTTTATGCGTGAGCGAGTTAAGGATGAATGGAAATCAAGGGGTGCTTTTGTCAAAATCCCTACTGTAGCTAATGATAAAAAGTTTATTTTTGATGCGTCTCTTAGAGATGCCATGAGAAAAAACCTTGGTATTTCTGAGAGCAAAAAAGTTATTTTCTATCCAGGTAAATTTGATGGCCTATACTATGGTGATGAGACGGCTTTGATGTTTCGCTGGCTACGGGATTTTGATGAAAAGCTTCATTTTCTGATTGTTACTCCGCACGATGATGAAGAAGTTCATGGGCGATTTGAAAGGGCTGGTGTTTCTCGTAGTGATTATACAATTTGTCACTCTGATTACTCTGAAATTCACAAATATTTCTTTGCCGCTGATTTTGCAGTAATTGCTGTTCCTCCAGGTCCATCGAAAAAGTTTATTTCAAACATTAAGGTTGGGGAATATTTGTCAGCAGGCTTGCCGTATCTAATCACTCGAGGGGTTTCGGAGGACTACCTTTTTGCAGAAGAAAATGATGTTGGCGTTGTTGTTGATGATTTTACAGAGAGTGACATAAAAGGTGCTTGGCCAAAAATTCAAGATTATTTATCTCGAAATTCTGAGGAGCTTCGCAAGCACTGCCGTAATAAGGGTCTTGGATATCGTGGGTTTGAGTCATTAAATCCAAAGTTCCGTAAAGCTATTGATATTTTGATTAGTAAATAAAGGATTTAACATGATTGGTAAGCATGTCCTTGTAACTGGTGGTGCGGGGTCTTTTGGTCGCTCATTTGTAGAATATCTACTCAATTTGGAGAATGGACCAAGCTTGGTTACAGTTTTTTCTCGAGATGAGCTTAAACATTATGATATGGGGAATCAGCTATCTCAATATTCCGGGAAGCTGCGTTTCTTAATTGGAGATATCAGGGATCCTATTCGTGTGGATGAGGTAATGTGCGGTGTAGATTTGGTTGTACATGCAGCCGCAATGAAACATGTTCCTTCTGGCGAATTAAACCCTTTTGAATGTATTCGGACTAATGTTGAAGGTGCTCGAAATTTGGCATTGGCTGCAAACCGTAATGGAGTGGAACGTTTTGTTGCTCTTTCAAGTGATAAAGCTGTGTCTCCAACTACGCTTTATGGTGCATCAAAATTTGCTATGGAGCGAGTGTTACTCCAAGCAAATAATTCTGGGAAATCAAAGTTCAGCATTGTTCGCTACGCTAATGTATTCGGGAGTAGTGGATCGGTAGTCCCTTTTTTTCTTCGAGAGAGAGACCAGGGTGTGTTGCCTGTGACCGATCCAGGGATGACTCGTTTTTCCATTACAATGCGAGAGGGTATTGAGCTTGTTTTGTATGCATTGGGAGAGGGTTTGGGTGGTGAGATCGTGGTTCCTGTGGCGCCTTCTTATACTGTATCCGATATTGCAACTGCGATTGCGCCTGAAGCTCAACAGAAAATCATTGGTGCAAGGCCTGGTGAAAAAATGCATGAATCCATGTTTTCAATGACTGAAGCTCCGTTTGTACTTCGGAATGACAAGTATTATATAGTAACACCGCAAACCGGGCCAATTAAGCTTGAAGGATTTCGTGAGCTTATACCTGGAGGGCGTCCTCTCAAGGAGTATTTCGAGTATTGCTCCAGCGAGAATAATGATTGGCTTTCAGTAATGGATATTCAGAATCTTGTGAAAAGCGAATTGGGGGTTGAGTGTTGAGTTCTAAGGCTCCTTTACAGAGGATTTCATCGGCTTTTTTTAACCGATCAACAAAGATGTCACGTCGAATGGCGTTCTCATTAGTCGGTCCAAAGCGTGATTTTGACGCAAAAGATGCGCTTATAATTTGCGCCGATCCACGGGGTGGTTCGACATGGTTGTATGAAATATTATCTCGTATTGACAATGTTGCTGGTCTTTGGGAGCCACTCCACATAGGTAAAGTTTCTCAGTTCAAAAAATTAGGATTTGATTGGCGGTATTATATTTCTGAGGATGATTCCTTTCCTGAAGCGCGTGCTGCATTTAAAAGGCTTTTTGAGGGGGCGTTTCGTGAGCCTTATATCCTTTATAGAACTATGTTTAGAGAGTTACGGGAGGCAGAGCATTTATTAACTAAATTCTGCCGTGCTACGCAGCTCCTCCCTTGGCTGACTCGTGAATTCGAATTTAGCGATAAGCCTGTGCATCTTGTAAGGCATCTCTGTGCAATTGTTGCAAGCCAACTGCGCTACGGTGCTTGGGATTCTGTAAACCCTTATTTCACTGAAAAACAATATTGTCTCATCCGCTAATGACTCTGCATTCTGATGTCTTGTCGCGTGTGGATAATATTGAATCTCGTCTAGCTGCAATTTGGGCCATGACCAATTCGGTTGCTTTAAATCATCCTCAAAGGGAAGAAAGATGGATAACCATTAGCTATGAAGATATGGTCACACGTCCTTCTGATACCTTGGAGTTGATACTACGCGATTGGGGGCTGTCTCTGAATTACAGTATTGATGAGATTGTTGGCATGCCAAGTAAAACAACTCTAGATTCTAGCCCAATTAAATCAGGAAACGCTCAAAAGCAACTTTATTACTGGCAGTCTTTACTTACAGATAAACAAATACATAACATCCTTGATACCGTAAGAGCTTTTGGGATTGATTTTACGGTGACGATGTTGCGCCACTTTAAAATAGTCCCTTTCTAAATGTGCCAGGGTTATATATGAAAGTCTCCATTATTACGCCGGTTTACAATGGTGAGTCCGTTATTGTTTTTGCTATAGAGTCTGTTCTTGGCCAGACTTGCTCAGATTGGGAATGGATCATTGTCAATGATGGAAGTAATGATGGTACCGCTGAAATTTTGAACTCGCTTCGAGATTCTAGGATTAAAGTTATTCATCAAAAAAATAAAGGTGTTTCTTCAGCGCGGAATTCTGGTTTGGACGTTGCTCAAGGAAAGTATGTGACTTTTCTAGACGCTGATGACTATCTGCCACCTGATGCACTCAAACTCCGTTGTGATTACCTAGATTTCCACCCTGAGGTTGACATCGTTAATGGCAGTGTCGATGTCATATCTCGTGGTAAATTGCAACGCCGTTATGTTCCTGATGTCGAGATCATGCCACTTTTCACACGTTTGGTTAGACTTGATCAACGCTTTTTCTTTAGTGTTAATTATATGTTGAGGCGGTCTAAAATAGGGGCAGAGCGTTTCCCTGTTGGAATAAGCCATTGTGAAGATATTATTTTTTTTCTTCTTTTGGCTAGTCAAAGTCCAGGCTTGATGTACGGGGCTGTAAAAGATGTTGTTTACACCTATTGCATTCAGCCAGATTCTGCAATGGCCAATCTTGATGGTATAGAAAATGGTTACCTTGAGTTATTGAGGGTAACCAAGAAAATCCCTCGTGTTCGCAGTGGTTCACGTAATTATCAATGCTATAAAGTCACAAGAATAATGTTTGGTGAATGGGTCAAGCGTAAGCGCCCTCTTCGAGCTTTGTTGTCTTTTTTTAAGATTTTTCGTGTTTTTTTCTTTAATAAATAGTAATCGGCCCATTTGCTTGATGTGAGAGTATGTCTAAAAATACTTTTTCTGTAATATGTAAATATTCGCTTTCTTTCGGTAGTAACGGGTGCCGTTCCTGCCAATACCCTAATGGGTTTGAGGGTGGTGGCTATAAAATTAGTATTAAATCATCTGTAAATGATCTGTGCTTGGTTGATAGATACGTTAAAGAATTGGTGTCGCTTAACTGTCTTATTGGTATTTTGTTTTTTCGTTTAAGCTCTTTTTGGAAAGTGCTTCCTCTCTTTCTTGGTTTGCCTAAGTTTTTCGTTGTTGAAAGATTCTGGATATACGATTTTTGCTCCATAGGTGTAATAAAACGTGTCTCGGTTGACTCTAGTGCTGTATTGACTTTTAAAGAAGCTGTTAACCGGGTTATACATCAAAAGTCGGTTGAATGTGATGAATGTCATTCTCATTTTCTTTCGGTTTTTTTGACTCATTTTGCACCTGAATACAGCTTAGAAGCTTACCGTGAAACGCTTGTTTCTACTCAGGGCATCGCATGAGTGTGCGTGTACTTTTGTTTTCGAAATATCCCCGGCAAGGAGCCAGTTCCAGACTGCGCTCTTTTCAGTATTTGCCGTTTCTCAACGATCAGGGTGTAGAGGTGGTTGTCTCGCCTCTGTTTGATAAGCGGTATCTGGAGCTGCTCTATGAAACTGGGCAAAAGCCCCGTTTTCATTCTGTGCTGTTGTATCTTCGGCGGCTGTGGGCTTTTATGCAGTTCTTTCGCTATGACGTTGTCTGGATCGAGTACGAGCTATTGCCTTATATCCCGGCGTTTGGAGAGAGGCTGCTGAAGCTCTTTTCCCGGCCCTATGTTGTTGATTATGACGACGCGGTTTTCCATAACTACGATTTGTCGGGTAATCGTTGGGTAAGGCGGTTATTGGGCCGCAAGATCTATGCGGTGATGCGAAATGCCAGTGCGGTTATTGCAGGGAATCAGTATCTTGCTGACAGGGCTCGCCAGGCCGAGGCGGAGCGGGTTGTCGTGATACCTACGGTTGTTGATCGGCTTCGCTATCAGCCTCAATTCGCGTCTGAGGATGAGGACCTTGTCATTGGATGGATTGGCTCACCGTCCACACAGCGGTATGTGGTGGGTATTGGTGATGCCCTTGCCCGGGTTTGCCGTGAAACCGGTGCACGGTTGGTGCTCGTGGGCGCGACTCCATCAGTGACGGATGAGTTGCCCGGTATTCCTGTGGAAGTTATCCCGTGGAGTGAGGATTCGGAGGCTGAGCAGGTCAGTAGGATGAGTGTCGGTATCATGCCTCTTGAAGACGGCCCCTGGGAGCGGGGCAAGTGCGGATACAAGCTCATTCAGTACATGGCTTGTGCTGTGCCGGTGGTGGCCTCACCCGTGGGGGTGAACACGGCCATTGTCGGTGATAACGAGTGTGGACTGTTGGCAGATTCAAGTGACGATTGGTCGAACTCTCTGCTCAGCCTGTTGGGCTCCAGAGAGCGTCGAGTCGTGTTGGGGCAGGCTGGGCGGCACGCGGTGGAGACCCATTTTTCGTTGCAGGTACAGGCACCGATTTTACGCGATGTGCTGGTCACGGCTTTTCATCGGCAGCAGAAAGGGTAGTTATGTGCGGAATTACAGGTCTGCTGTCTGGCCGGCAGGAGAGGGCGCTTGGCGATGCTGTTTTAAGGATGAACAATGCGATTGTTCATCGGGGGCCTGATAGTTCAGGTATCTGGCAGGATGAGCAATGTGGTGTGGCTCTTGGGCATCAGCGCCTTTCCATTGTGGATCTCTCACCGGCGGGACATCAGCCCCTTGCTTCCCCCTGTGGGCGCTTTGTGTTGGTGTTCAATGGCGAGATCTACAATCACGTGGATCTCCGGGTTTGCCTTGAACGCGAAGCGGGTGCAGGCATTGCATGGCGCGGACATTCTGATACAGAGACGCTCATACATGCCTTTTCCGCCTGGGGTGTGGCGAAGACCCTTAAGGCGTGCTCTGGCATGTTTGCTATCGCTTTGTGGGATCGCCAGAAGAAGTGCCTGGTGCTAGCCAGGGATCGCTTTGGCGAGAAGCCGCTTTATTATGGCTGGGTTGCCGGGGCCTTTACTTTCGCGTCGGAACTGAAGGCCCTGACACGAGCGCCGGGCTGGCAGGGCCGCCTTAATAACGCGGTGCTTGAAGACTATCTGCGCGTTGGCTGTGTGGGTGGTCGTGCCTGCATTTACGAGGATGTGTACAAACTGAGGCCAGGGGAGCTGCTTCGAATAACTCTTTCCGGGGTGTGCAAGAGATCCTTGCCCCAGCCTGAGGTCTGGTGGTCCGCTGTTGAAGCGGCCCAGAAGTCGCAAGCAGATGTCGCATCCTCGCTGGGGACCGGTCTTGAGCAGGTGGAATCAGCACTGACCGCTTCCGTGGGCAGACAGATGGCGGCTGATGTGCCGCTGGGGGCGTTTCTTTCAGGGGGGGTGGATAGCTCGCTGATTGTTGCCTTGATGCAAACGCAGGCTACCACCCCTGTGCGAACCTTCTCAGTGGGTTTTGATGATCCCCGCTATGACGAGTCCGGCCATGCGGAAGCGGTGGCTGCCCATTTGGGCACGGAACACACCACCTTGCGTGCCAGTGCCAGTATGGCGCTGGATCTTGTGCCACGCTTGCCGGAACTCTACGACGAACCCTTCGCGGATTCTTCCCAGTTACCCTCCTGCCTGATTGCCAACCTGACGCGCAAGCATGTCACCGTGGCTCTTAGTGGGGATGCCGGGGACGAGCTTTTTGGTGGTTATAACCGTTATATCTGGGCGCCCAGGCTGTGGTCGCGAACCGGTAATTTGCCCTTGCCGGTACGGCGTGGTCTAGCAAGTGCGCTGAAAATGGTGTCGTCAACGGGATATGACCGGATCATGGCGATGGCCAGCCGTATCATGCCCTTGCGCTACCAGATTCGTACTTTCGGTGAGAAGGTGTACAAGCTTGCCGAGGTGCTCGGTTGTGCCTCGGAGGCTGAGTTATTCCGCGATTTGGCCTCCCTGAACCGTGCGCCGGAGCAACTGCTGGCGAAAGAGCTACGTTCACGAAGTCATGAGGCGGATACTGCAGGCGTTCTGTTACCTTCTCTGCAGGCATTCAGCCATGTCGAGTGGATGATGCTGATGGATACCCTGGGTTTCATGGTGGATGATGTGCTGGTCAAGGTTGATCGGGCCAGTATGGCGTCCAGCCTTGAAGTCAGGGCGCCGTTTCTTGACCCGGATGTGTTCAGAAGTGCCTGGCAGCTGCCGCTTGAGGCGAAGATTAGGGAAGGTGAGGGCAAATGGGTGCTGCGACAGCTGCTGTACAAGCATGTGCCCAGAGCGTTGATTGAGCGGCCCAAAATGGGCTTCGCCGTGCCGCTGGATGACTGGTTGCGAGGTCCGCTCAGGGAGTGGGCTGAGGATCTGTTATCTAGCCGCTCTCTCGCGGCTGTTCCAGCATTGGATGGGGCGGTAATCCGGGGGCTTTGGCAGCGGCATCTTGCGTGCAAGGGGCATCATGCACAACAGTTATGGGTGGTGCTCCAGCTGGTGTCTTGGACAAGACGGTGGCTACTAGATTGATGATGTCTTATTTCAAGAGAGCGGTATGTTTCCCTACTGGTTCCTGCTGACTGTTCCACTTGCGCTTGCCTTTATCTGGGGGCGTCTTGCCCGCAGGGCCGAGTCGGGTGCCTGGTTTTTGGTGTGGGTTTTATTCTCTCTGGCTATCGGTCTCCGGCATGATGTTGGAGGAGACTGGAAAACCTATATTTTTTTGTTAAATCTGCAGGAAGGTAAGGCCTTCTCGGAGGTGCTTTCGGAGGGCGATCCGGGTTACTACCTACTAAACTGGGTTGTCATCCATCTTGGAGGAGGAATCTATTGGGTTAATACCATTTGTGGCATGATAGTGATGGCTGGGGTTGTTCGTTTTGCGCGTAGCCTTCCTTTACCTTGGCTGGCGTTATTTGTGGCTATTCCTTATCTGATTATTGTCGTGAGTATGGGGTATACGCGCCAGTCAGCAGCTCTAGGCTTTCTGCTTCTTGGCCTAGTTTCACTTGGCCGTAGTCGTGTTTGGGGCTTTATATTCTGGGTTATGCTAGGTGCTGCTTTTCATAAGTCGGCGGTCTTGATGCTTCCGGTTGCAGCTCTTGCTTCCACGTCAAATCGTGTTTGGACCTGGTTGTGGGGAGGGGTAATCTCCTTACTCGGGGCGTACTTGTTCGTATTTGATTCAGCAGATGCGCTCTGGACAAATTATGTTGAAGCTAACTATCAATCACAAGGAGCTTTGATTCGAGTAATTATGAATGCAGTGCCGGCAGCACTCTTCTTGCTCTTACGTCGCCGATTTGAATTAAGTGAAGAAGAAAAGAAGCTTTGGATGTGGTTGGCGTTGCTTTCCATGGTCTGCATTCCATTAGTCATTCTATCGTCGACGGCTACGGACAGAGTGGCTCTTTATCTGATTCCCATGCAGATGTTTGTTTTCGCCCATCTCCCTTTTGTTTCTTGCATGGCTCGTAACAGAGCCATCATTGTGCTGGGCATAATTTCGTACTACACAATGGTGCAGTTCGTCTGGCTTTTTTTTGGCGGGCATGCGTTTGCGTGGCTGCCCTATCGAACAGTATTTTCTCTTTAAGCTTGTTGGGCAAGGTCTATGAAAACTGTTATCTTCACTTCCAATACCTCATGGTATCTTTACAACTTCCGAAGAAGCACTATTCATGCCTTGCAGGAAAAAAGTTATTCGGTTGTATGTCTTTCCCCGCTAGATGAGTTCAGTTCTCGGCTTGAGCATGAGCTTGGGGCCGAGCATGTGGCTCTGCCTATGGTGGGTAAGAGCACCGGGCTTGTGCAGGAATTGCGGAGTTTGCTGTTTATCTGGCAGACCTTTCGGCGTTACCAGCCTGTTTTCGTCTTCAACTTCACCATCAAGCTGAATCTGTATGGTGGCTTGGCCTGTACCGTGCTGCGGGTGCCGTTTGCCAATAATATCTCCGGGCTGGGTACGGCCTTTATTCATGACTCCTGGTTGTTTCGGCGGGTCCGGCAGGTATATGGCTGGGTGAATCGTAGGGCACGGCATTTGTTCTTCCAG
>UEXM01001990.1_pt1 | contig 15474 bp, 8 predicted proteins | sample 1796661 | NCBI WGS metagenome assembly UEXM01 (sample SAMEA4772469, study PRJEB27181) | metagenome | reverse complement strand
GCGGCTCGTCAATAGTTACGTTGCCAACTGACACCTTGATAAACAGCCTCAGTAATAGAAGTAACGTTACGACTTCTAGTTTTATACGTCCAAGTGGCACGTTAATTATACCTGCCGACTTCTGGCTGTGGGCTAGTAGTAATGCTACAGCAGCGTTAATTGTAGACACACCTAACGCAACAATAGAAAACTCTGGTAACATTGTAGGTAAGGGTGGTTACTACGCCGTTGGTGGTGACGCTATTAGTATAACCGCTTCAGGTGTTACAATTATTAACAATAGTGGTGCGTACATTGCTGGCGGTGGCGGTGCTGGAGCGCAAGGTAGAAACGGCGGTGCTGGCGGCGGTGCTGGCGGGGGTGGTCAATCGGGCACACCCACGTTAGGCGCTGCTGGGGCACAGGGGAGTGGTGGAACGGGCAGTGGCAATGGCGGTGGTGCTGGCGGTGGCGCAGGAGCGGTATCTTTCGCAGGAGGTCTTGGCGGTGGACAGGGTGGTTATATACTCCCCGGATCGGGGGGTGCTGCTGGCAACTCATATTCAGGCGCTGGAGGAAGCGGCGGTAGTGCTGGCGGTAACGGCACACACTACGGCAATGATGGTGGTGGACCCCTTAATGGCAATGGCGGTGGCGGCGGTTGGGGCGCGGCGGGAGGTACAAACGGCTTATCAGGCTCCGCTGGCTCCGCAGGCGGCAAAGGAATTGAAGCCAACAGCAATAGTTTTACACTGACGAACGGCGGTACTATTTATGGGGCACAATCGTGAGGATGCCATGCCATTAACTAATTTAAAATTTAAACCCGGAATAAACAAGGAAACTACGCCGTATTCTGAAGAAAACGGCTGGGTAGATTGTGACAAGATACGGTTTCGGTTTGGATACCCTGAGAAACTTAACGGTTGGGAAAAGAACACCAACAACGCTTTTTTGGGTTTATGTCGTGGGATGCATGAGTTTGTGGCCTTGAGTGGCGAGAAGTTTCTGGGGCTTGGGACAGAATTAAAGTTCTATATTAAGGAGGGTGTTGATTTTAAGGACATCACTCCAATCAGGCAGACAACATCTGCGGGAGACGTAACCTTTTCTGCTACAAACGGCTCGTCTGTAATTACAGTAGCCGACCCTAATCATGGTTGTGTAGCAAATGACTTTGTTACTTTCGCTGGCGCGGCTTCTTTGGGCGGCAACGTCACGGCAAACGTTCTCAACCAAGAATATCAGGTCACAGAAGTTGTGGATGGCAACACATACAAGGTATCTGCAAGGACCGTCAGCACAATAGAAAGCGTTACAGTTTCTGGCGGCATAAGCGTTACTGCCGTCACTGCTAACGCTAGTGATACGGGTAACGGTGGTAGTAGTGTTGTAGGAACCTATCAAATTGGTACGGGTCTTAATAGCTCGGTGTTTGGTACTGGTTGGGGCGCGGGAGTTTGGGGTGGCACAACTACGGGCGCTCTTACTACAACGGTAAACGAGGGCGGTACACTTTCTGCTAGTGACACCACAATCACCGTAGCTAACACTGCGGGTATTGTAGCCAGCGATATTATTCTTATAGATGACGAACTCATTTTGGTGGGCGGCATAAGTTCCAACGACTTAACAGGCTGTACTCGGGGGCACAAAGGCACCACTGCCTCTACTCACGCAGATGGTTCTTCTGTTCGACTTGCAACAGGCAACGCGCTTACAGCGGATAATTTTTCTGGCTGGGGATTGGCTCTTGTTTCAGGAACAATCACGCCCTCTGCAAACCTACGCATCTGGACACAAGATAACTTTGGCGAAGACCTGTTGTTGAACGAAAGAAACGGCAGGATTTATTATTGGGATAAAACCAATGGTACAAACACACGGGCCAAGTTCCTAACAGACAGCGCCTTGGGCCTCGGCACACGGACCTCGGTTCCTACAATAGCCACACAGGTTCTTTTGTCTGACAGAGATAGGCATGTAATTGCATTTGGCGCTGACGGCCTTGGCCTGACTTCTTCTGCGACAGATGGCAATGGGGTTCAAGACCCTTTGTTGATACGGTTTAGCAGTCAGGAAAACCCTGTCGATTGGTATCCTACCTCTACCAATACAGCGGGTGATTTGCGTATAAGCTCTGGCTCCAAGATTATTCAAGCCCTTGAAACTCGGCAACAGATACTGGTGTTCACAGACGTTTCTATTCACGCAATGCAGTTTCTTGGGCCACCGTTCACCTTTGGTATAAACTTAATTTCTGAAAACATTACCATTGCTAGTCCCAAGGCGGCGGTTGCGGTGGACGATGCGGTATTTTGGATGGGATCGGCGGAGTTTTATGCGTTCACGGGTGCGGTTCAAAGAATACCCTGCACTGTGCGAGATTATGTGTTTGATGACATAAACACTTCTCAGTCTGACAAGATTGTTTCGGGAGCCAACGTGTCCTTCTCCGAGGTGTGGTGGTTTTATCCGTCTGCGGACTCAACCGAGAATGACAGGTATGTGGTTTACAACTACCTTGAGAAGCTTTGGTTTATAGGAAACCTAGCTAGAACGGCGTGGTTGGATCGTGGTATTTCTTCGTTGCCTCTCGCGGCGGGAACTAACAACTTTTTGTATAATCAAGAGGTGGGCGCACAAGATGACGGCGCGGCTATGACTTCATTTATTGAGTCTGGTGATATGTCCATTACAGACGGCAATCAGTTTTCTTTTATTAATAGAGTTATACCGGACATTAATTTTAGAGAAACAGTCGATACCTCTTCTTTGGAATTTATCTTGGAGACTAAAAGTTTTCCGGGGCAAGTCGATCAGAACTCCTCAACAAACACTATATCTAAAACATCCAGTACGCCTGTGGATCAGTACACAAACCAGTACTTTACACGGTTACGGGGCCGCAGCTTTACGCTCAAGTTACAGTCTACCGACGCAAACGTACTTTGGAGATTGGGTGTGCCTCGTGTAGATATTAGACCCGACGGGAGAAGATAATGGCTACCAACACGCCTGTACCGTTTTTCCCTACTCCTCCTCAAGAGTACAACCAAGAGTACTTAAACGAGGTCGTTCGTTCTTTTTCCGTGTTTTTGAATCAATTCAACAACACTCAACAGGTGGCAGACGATGATACGACTGCCCTAAGCTGGTTTATGGGCTGATGGCTAACGCATATATAAACGCAAAAGCGGACCTCACAACGACAGGCATAACCACGCTATATACGTGCGGTTCGTTTGCTACGGCGGTAGTAAAGTCAATTTTGGTTTGCGATGACAGTAACAATGGTGATACCTTAACGCTCACGATAACAGACGCATCAAACGCCGTGTTTGTTTTGTTTGACAGTAAAACTATTGCGGGTCATGCAACTATAGAACTATTAACGGCACCACTTGTGGTTCAAGCCGATGAAGTCTTAAAAGTTACGGCTGCTACAGCCAATCGGCTGCACGTTGTAGCTAGTATTTTAGAGATTTCGTGATAAAGTACGGTCAAAGGGGCAGTGTGATGCAAGAACAGATGTATTTTCCCGAAGGTGGTGTTGGGTCTTTCTTAACCTCTAACATGGATGAAATGCCTGACAACGTGCTTGCGTTTGGTCAGCCTCGCGGCATTAACTCTATGGGCGACGTAGCAAACCGCATGGCTCAGATGGGTCGTAACGGCGATACGGAACTGGCTCACGTTAATCGTGACGAGATTATTATAGACCGGAACATGGCCCGCGATCCGCGGATCAGGAACGCTGTGGCGGAGGTTTTTAGTGACAATGACATGGACATGGCGCGTTATACAGTTGGCAACGCGGCTAACTCTGTAAATCCATACACTGGTAACAGAGAGTTCTTTCTGAAGAAGATTATTAGCGGCGTTAAGAAGATCGTTAAGATGGCTGCGCCTGTTGTTATTCCGTTGGCTATGAACGCTATGTTTCCCGGTATGGGTGCGTTAGCCTCGGGATTTATTGGTACGGGCATTAGTTCTCTTGCGCAGGGTAACAGCTTTAAGGACAGCATGAAGGCTGGACTTATGGGCGGCATTATGGGTGGTTTCCAACAGGGTATTGGTAACTTTAGGAACAACAGAGATTTAATGTCGGGCATGGGCCCGACAAAAGGCAAGTTCTTTGAGTTCAAGAATCCTTTTAAACCGGAACCTGTTGAGCCAGCATTATTGACTACATCAGGAAAAGAAACCGTCGCTCCTTCCGCCTCAGAAACCGCCGACAGACTAAGCTTAATAAATAAAAGACAACCTTTGGATGAGGCTAATTTAAAATTAGCAAATGTTAGCGCGGGTGCAGCAACGGAGCCTTCTAAACTAGATTCTTTTACAGACATGTTTAGAAACAAAGAAGGGGATTTTAGCCCTTACAGAATAGGTGGGGGCCTTTTGCTTGCTGGCGCAGCGGGTGGTGGCTTCGATCAAATACCCGCGGAAGAGGTTGAAGACCCCTACGATCAGGAGTCGCCGTCTCAAAAACTCTTGGAAGCAAACCCTGAAAAGTATCGCACAGGTGTAGTGGGGGCCCCGTCTTACCGTACTCTGTATGACGTAATGGTGCCCACGGTCCGTCCGCCGATTTATGAGCCCCTCGTTGAGCCCATACAAACCGCGGCCCGCGGCGGCGAAATGGAGAACTTCCCACGCAAGACAGGTTACATAGCAGGCCCCGGAACCGAGACTTCCGATAGCATTCCAGCGATGCTTTCTGACGGTGAGTTTGTAATGAACGCCAAGGCCGTCCGCGGAGCGGGTGGTGGTAGCAGAGAACGTGGCGTTAGAAAGATGTACGATATGATGAGAGCCTTTGAAGGGGGTGCAGTAGCATGAGTACTCAAACCCAATATGTAGTAAATCGCCAAGACCCCGCGATTGAAGCGTACCGTCTGGGCTTACTGGGCGATGTTCAGAAATACATCAAAGGTCAGATTGAACGCGGCGATGCACCGCCTGATTATCAGGTTGCAGGGCTAAGTCCCGGTGAACAAGCTTCTATTACCGCGGCACAAACAGGCGTGGGCGCGTATCAGCCGTTCCTGACGCAGGGTTCGTCAACCGTGGATCAAGCCACGGATTTAACAGGGACAACCGCCACCGGATACATGGGTGACGCCTCAACAGCTTTAAAAGGCGGCATTGGTGCTTTGGCTGGTACTGGGGCTATGTATGATCCTGAAGGTTATCGCGCCTTTATGAACCCTTACGAAGATCAGGTCATTGACAATACGATGGCGGACATTCGTCGTCAGGGCGACATAGCGCAACAGGGTGTTAAGGCTCAAGCGGTAGGTTCTGGGGCCTTTGGTGGTTCTCGCGGTCAGATTGCACAGTCTGAGCTAGACCGAAACGTTATGAAGCAACAGGCAGACACTGCGGCGCAAATGCGGGCGGCAGGTTTTCAAAACGCGCAGCAAGCTGCAATGAATGCGTTTGAGTCGGGCATGGGTAGACAGCAGCAGTTGGGCCAGCTTACCGGACAGATAGGCGCGGGCCTCGGTTCCTTGGGCGCACAAACAGGTCAGTTGGGTCAACAGCTAGGCGGGCTTGGTATACAGCAAGCGGGCTTGGGTGAGATGGGCACAAACCTCAATACTCAAGACATACAGAACCTAATGACGACGGGCGCTACGGAACGTGGCGTTAATCAAGCGGGCTTGGATGCTCTGCGACTGACCAATTTGCAGCGTTATACACAGCCTTATCAACAGTATGGCTTCTTGTCAGATATTTACTCTGGCACACCAACAGGGTCTTCAACGCTTACGGCGGCTTCGGCTCCGCAAGTTTCACCCTTCCAAACTGCAATGGGTTTGGGTATAAGTGGATTAGCCGCCGCATCAGGCGCACAACGGGCGGGGTTATTTTAAATGATGAATCGTAGCGTAATGAAGCGTCAGATGTTTAACCGCGGCGGATACGTTCAACCGCAACGGATGAATTTAGGCGGACAACCCATGATGCCGCCAGCCGGACCACCTATGGCACCTCCTATGGGACCAGAGCAAGCTCTAGCTGGCGCAGAAGCGCAGGGCCAAGAGATGGGCATGATGGCAGCGGAAGGCGTTATGCAGCAAATTGACGGCGCTCAAGACTACCAAAGCTTGATCGACGGAATACGCGGCAACCAACAGCCCCTTGAAGCGCGGTACGCGGAACTTGGTGGTATTGTTGGTGAGCAAGATGCCATGCAGACGCCCGAGTCGGTTTTGGCACTAACGCAACCAGCCATTATGATGACGGAAGAGGGAGCGGTTAATAGCGGCATTGGTGAGCTAATGCAGGGCATAGCCGGAGATACTTCGATGGAAGGTCAGATGGGGGAGGGCGTCGGTGGTTTGATGATGGCCCAAGCGCCGGAGCCCGCAATGCAAGCTCCCATGATGGAGGCGGGCAACACTCCCCCCGTAAATTTTAGGCAGGGTGGGCCCGTAGAGGTCCGAGGATACCAAGCCGGAACCGAAGTTAAAGTTGGCGGCGGACAATCCCTGAACCCTGTTATAGCGCAGGCAAATCGTGATGCTTCGGCGTACCAAGATTACTTTGCGGGCGCTATGGACAGCGAAGCGCGGGCCGCGGACCTTGAAGAACAACGTAGAATGTCACAAGCGCAAATGCTGTTTGATATTGCTCAAGCGGGTTTGCAGTTTGCAGGTACTACTGAAGGCGGCTCTATCGCAGAGCGGCTGGCAAATGCGGCTGCGCAAACACAACTTCCACAGCGGATCGGGGAACGTGCCGCAGGTATGATGGCTGCGAAACGAGAACAACGCGCCGAGGATCGTCAGATTAGAATGGCGGGTCTACAGGCTAGCCTTGAAGATGCTAGGGTAAAGACTGCCGCAGATCGGGCGGAAGCTGCGGCAAAAGCTAAACGACAAACTCCTAAAATGGTAAATGTTGTTGGTGAAGATGGCGTCTTAATTAAGTCCATAGACGTGGCAAACCAGTACCCAGAATACCAGCAACTCCTGTTAGATAACCCCGGAGCTACGGCGTACAACCTTGGAACAAAACAGGCAGCAAACATTGAGTTTGTTCACACGTTTAAAGACGGAAAGTTTGTAAAATCTACACCTTTTGACGTTAACAATAACTCTGAAAAAGCCGCGTTTTTAAAAGCTGTGGGTGAGGCTGGAAACTTTGATGAAGCCGCCGCGAAACCGATGTTCGCGGCTATTACAGAGGCTAACAAGCTGAACCTAACTGGTTTGCCGATGACTTTCTACAAGGCTAAAGGCGACTTTAGAATTGACGAGGGCACCAGTAACGCAAGAATGGTAAAAGAAGGCCAACTTGTGCCTTTGACGCAGGTTCAATTTAATAAGCATTCTGACAAAGTTGATCCGATGGGCGACAAACCAACGCTTGTTCCGTTGTATAAATACGGCGCTCCAGACGTAACAATGGTTTTGGAAGCGGGTACAGATGTTGAGGCCCTACTAAGTAAATATCCCGGTTACGCTTTAGAAAAGCCGAACTTTGAGCAAGTCACGTTTACCAAGTTTAGCGCAGACGGCACAGGTAAATTAATTGGTAGAGAAAACGTTAATTTGGGGACCCCAGAAGGTGAACAACGCGCCGCGCAGTTGAGCGCCGAAGGGTATACTGCCGACGATGAGGCCGCAAACATATACCTCCGAGAAGTTATTGCAGACAGGGCCCGTGCGGCGGACTTCACCAATACGTTAGAGATTTGGAATAAAGACCGTGAGACGGCCCTAGAGGACATTAAGAACGCTATTGCTGAAAAGGTTAAAACAGAAGAAAGGGCGGTAGTTACTCAAAAAGACAAAGAGAAACGCCAAGAAATAATTTGGGACCGCCAACAAGCCGAACTTGAAAAACTTGCCGTCTTGGCCTTTAACCGCTCTAACGACGCAAAAATATCGGCGGTAGAGAAGAAAGTAGCCTCAGACCTTCAAGTTGCGCTTGAGGAGGAAGCCCGTCAGATAGAGAGAGAAAGACGTGAGGCGGCGCGGACCTTTAAAACACAAATGCTTACTCGCAGGTATCAAGCCGCAGACGGAACGGTTAGCTACGAGCAAGTAGAAATGCCGCTGGGTACTGCCGAGAGAACTCAGGCCGTCTTTGACCTTCTTGAAGCTGAAGCTGAAGTGGGTTACAGTAAATGGGGAACTGATAAAGCAGCGGTGGAAGCTTGGAGAGAACAACAAGTTAGTATTGCAAATCTCTTCCGACAACGCGAAGGCGAATTTACTGAAGTTAAGCTGACCGAGCCTGTTAAAGTTAATGGGCGGCAATATTCTGCGGGTATTCAGCAAATAAACAAAAACGACTTTATGGCAATACAAAAACGTTATCCAAAAGTGCTTACAAAAGATTATGTAAGCACTAGAGACATATACCAGAAGACAGGGTTTACGCCCGCGGAATTGTTAGAACTTACTGAGGATCAACTCAAATACGTTAGGGGCCTGCCTTCCTTTACGGATGCCGACAGAGAACGGGCGTATATACAGAAGTTTGGTATGGGCTTTGAAGAGTTTGACGCTCTACTGCCGTGGCAAAAAGAACAAAAACTGGGGTTGGCTGTTCCCGCGGTTAATTACATTAACCTTGTTAATCCCAACGACAGCACAGACATTAGAACGATTGACGTGAGTATTCCAACAAACCGCGCTATTGTGCAGGAACTTATTACCAAAGAGCGTTTTGTGGAGACGGGGCAGTTTTCTATACCCGTTACTGAAAAAACAACAGGCTTCGTTACACAAAGAGCGATTACTGTTGAGGGCACGGAGGTTCCTGCAAACACTTTTGTAGAGCTTAATCCTACGCAGGTTGCGGCGCTATCGCCCGACGCTATTCGCCGTCCATTGCAAGGCGCTCCTAAAACACTTCTTAAAGACCGCAAAACAGGGGATACGGAAATTGTTACACTTATTGGAGGTAATTTTTATGACGCAGCGGGCAAGCCAATTAACTTAGCCTCTTCTGAGTATGCCGACGCCGTTCTTTTAAGTGATAATGGGGCATATGAAGAAGCCCTTACTGCTAAAAAACGTGCCGCCGCAATACAACAACGGGACGCGTTCCAACGTGCAATGTACAGAGAGTACTTTAATGTAAATCTTACAAATCTAACCGAAGCTATGATAGCGGATCGGGAAAAGGGAAACCCGGGAGTTGCCAACAGTAGCTTTGCCGAACTTCGCGGCGGTCAAGGCCCGATAAGCATGGGTAATGTTGCGGCAAGCACTATAGACATAGCGGACCAAATTCTAAAGGGTACGGGTCCATATGCTAAATTAAAAACTTTTGCAAACAGTACCGTAGGGGCCATTCTCCCTGAAAACTTTGGCTGGAGCGACATGTTTCAGGAAGAAGCTACAGCCAGTAACTGGGTTGATGTCTTAAATATATCTATCAGGGTGGCATTAGCCTCAAGTCCAAGACTTGCGGAAGCAGAACAGGCTCGTTTGGGTAGAGGACTTCCAGATTCTCAAAAATTCTTGGCAAACCCCCGTACAGAATTGGCTAAAGCGGTGGCTCTTAGAACCCGATTAAATATGGAATACGAACAAAACTTAAACATAATTGCAGAAGACCCGAATAGTACTTTAGCCAAGAAAGCTAGAGAGCAAAACCACGCGATTGGTATGTACAACAGTCTATTAGGCGGCATTCCATTACGAGGATATGTGGATGACGCAGAAGTTAACGCGCTTAATGAAAAGTTAGATATATCCACGAAAAAAATTGGGGTTGTAAAATAAATGGAAGAAGAAACAGTCGTACCCGTGGAGGTTGAAGAAACTGTAGTTCCTGCGCGTCAAACACGCCGAACCGCAAAAACAACTGAGGCCGTTGATCCCGACGCAATTCCCGCGCAAAAACTTCCCGCTATGGAAGCGGGGGCTTTTGTTAATTGGTCACCGGATGAACTTGCTGAAATTTATGCTGCATTTCCAACTAAACGTAAGGCTCAAGATTACATTGCCAACACAACCTTAGAAATGTTAAACAACTCAACCGAGTTTTTTGGGCAAGCCGACCCGCGGGCTGTTGCTGCTGGCGATGCAGAAATACTTAAATACTTGAACCTTCCTATCGGGCAACAGGGCCGCGGAATGCGGAACGCCGAGCAAATTATGCGGTATTTCACAAACCTAAAGCAGTTTGGTGATCCGGGCGTTCCAGCTGAAACCGACGCTCTTTTCTCGGGTGCGTTAGAGGGTGGCGGCGTATTTTACGGTGGCCTGAAGGGCGCTCGTTATGGTTTTCAAATAGGTTCTATACCTAACCCGTATGTTGCAATTACCGCTCCCGTCGGAGCGGTGACTGGTTTTTTAACCGGAAGTCTTATTGGAGGCGTTTTAGGCGACGCTGCGGGTGACTTAGCTTTTGACCAAATAGAAGCGAACAGGCCTTTAACTCCGGGAACAGAGGGCGCACTTCGCGCATGGCAATCTTCTGGAACCGCAATACCGTTTATACTTAACCCCGCGTTAGGTCCCACGACTCGTATATCACAAGCGTACCTTATCCGAGACTTACCCAAGAAAAGTTTTATGGGTCCAATAACTGCCGAAGATATGGCTAATCCATACATCAGTAGATACCTAAAAGGTAAAAGCTACAAGCCTATTGAAGCTATGGCGTGGGCCGAGGACCTCTTAATTTCTGGCGGGAAGGCTTATCAAAAAGCAAGTAAACTTCAAAAAACAGGCATTCTAACCGCAGAAGCTGCGGCTGTTCCGGCGACATATGGGGCGGTAAGCATGGCCCAAGAAGCCTATGGTCCGCGTTCTGAAGGCGCTACCATCACAGGCGAACTTTTGGGCGGGCTTGCTCCCAACCTGTCAATTTTAAAGCACCTACCTGATTTGGGTATTGCCGCAAAAAAATACGTTAACTCAAAACTGGAGACGTATAGGCAAACGGGAAACTTTGATGTTTTTGGTAGACGTGCGCGGGCCGAGGCCGGAGAAATCCAAAAAATACTGGCATATATGGAAGAAAGCGGAGAGGACCCTACAGCCGTTTTAAAGTTTATGGAAGAAACTTTCCTAGACGAAAACGGAAAACTCAAGCCGGAGTTTATAGTCACCGACCCAAAAACTAAAAAGGGCGTGACAGCAAAAACATTCTCTAGTCAATTTATAGAGAGTCCTGCATTAGCCAGCCTAGATGCTCAAGTTATGAAAAACATGGGGGACTTAGACGCGGTTCGCGAATCTTCTTTTGGTAGAAGTATGACCATGCAACGCGCATTGGTAGAAGAACTTCGCGGCACGGGGGACCCTAATTTAATCCGAGTAGCCGGACAGATTCAACAAAGCCGCATAGAACTTTTAATGTCTATGCGAACAAACCAAGCGGTAGAGCAGGCGGTTCTTGCTGTAAAACAGGTTTACCCTAATGGCGGGCCGGAAGCGGCAGAAGTTTTGGGTAAAAACTTAGCTGACTTAATGAATAAACAACGGGAGGTGTTTAGAAATATAGAGGAACAAACTTGGGCACAAGTTGATGGCACCACTGCTATAACTAAATTCCAAAAGACTGATCCAAATGATCCAAAGGCTGCGCCAACATTTAGCGACGTTCCTAACGTAGTGGACGCGTGGGACGCTATTTTAAAAGAAAAGGGTGTTTCTTATATAGAGTTTAGAGACTTAATGGATGATAAAGATTTAGTTAAGATAAACGACACGATTGAGTTTTTTAAAACCCGTTTGGGTTTAAAACGGGACACGCCAAACGCTTTAGCCCCTACTCCAAAACCCGTTCAAAATTATTTTGACGCCTTAGAGGAAGCTGCGGGGGAAGATTGGTTAGACACGTTTAAAGATACAATTAATAAAACAAACTTTGCACGGGATTCCGACGGCAGAGTTCTTCCCAATCAAAAAAACATAGACCTCATAGTTTCGCTAATTGAAGATCAGCGGCCTAACCCGCTCTTAAAGAATTGGGAAACTGCTACAGGAAAGCTTACCAATAGATTAGACGTTTATGGAAACCCTTATTCTGACGAGGCCCTTCGCATTGAGCGCGAAGCCTTAGAAGGAACAACGGAACGTGTAAACGGTCCTAACGAAGAAGCCATAGAAACTGCGGTAGCACAATTAAACGTTCAAAATAATGTTTATAGGCGCGAAAAGGGTATGCGTGAAAACATTGGTTTTAGGGATGCTGATTTAGAAGAAGCTAAAAACGTAGTTATATCAAACATAAAAAAGGCGGCTGATGACGTAGAAATAGACGAATTGGTTGATGAATTTTCAAATTTATACGGAATGGATGACATACCAATTTCTGAGTCACGCTTTGTTAACATACCAATTTCTGAGGCTGCTATGAACTTAGTGGCCCAACAGGCGGAGGTTGCTAAACTTCGATTAGCGCCCCCGACATTTACGGAAACTGCTGTTGCGGGTTCCACAGAGGATGCGCTTCAGGCGTTGCAAGATGCTCAACTTGGGCTAAGGCAACTTGGTGAAGTCGGAAACCTCCGAGTAAAAGCTTTAGAAGCCCGACGCCTTTACTTGCAAGACAGGTTGAAGAGGGAAACCGCGGAATCTAGTGGATCAGAAGCGTCAAGTCTTCCTCCGGGCCCTGTAGCTAGAATGTTAAGCCTACAGAAAAAGGCTTTGGTTGCCCGCAGAAGAGCCCTTAATTCTACGGAAAACATACAGTACCAACCTAAAGAGCCCCTTAGCGCAAACGAGTTAATTGGCCTTCGAAAATCTTTACGTCAGATGGCTAACAAGTTTAACGCGCCTAACGGAAATTCAGACTCCGCAAGATTAGTAAACGAAATGCGTCACGCTGCGTTGGAAGACTTAATGAGTTACGAGGGCACGGGTGCCGCGTATCTAAACGCCATTGACGCTTCAAAAGCTTTCGGGGACTATTTTAAAAGAACCTTTGGTTCTGATATTTTGCAACGAGACGCCCGCGGTAGATTAATTGTTAACCCTGATTCTGGCCTGAACACCTTGTTTAGCGGTGGGCCCGACGCCGCGAGGACGCGTCTAAACGCCATTGAACGTCTGGGCGAGGAACTTGCGGAATCAGCCACTAAATTTGGCGCAAATCCCGAGGATGTTTCTAAAATAACTACAAACCTTGGTACTCAAGAAGAACTTTTACACGACGCCTTTACAAACTTGTTGCAGAGGGCCACTTCAGCGTCCGAGGAGACGTTTAAACTTACGGAAGCCGAACAAGTTACACGGCAGCTTCAACGCATTAGAGATTGGGCTAAAACAAATTCTCGTATTGTAAGTTTTTTCCCAGAGTTACAGGAGCAAATTTCTAATTTAACCAATCCTCAAGCGTTTCTTGCGTCGATAGATAAGTCCGTAAAAGCCATGAAAGGAACGTTACGTTCTAGTGCAGCGTTTGCTGCATCCCAAAAGGGTGTTGAAAGCCCCACTATCATTATTGATAAAATATACAAGAGCGAAGACCCCTCTCGGCAACTTCGACAGCTTGCGTCAAATCTTGCGTCGATGCCCAACGAAGAAATGGCTAGAAAAGCTTCGGCTGAAATGGGTAGAGTTTTTCCAGAGGGTGGAGTGTTCACTCCCGAGGAAGCCACTGAAGGTTTGCAACGAGCCGTTATGGATTACGCGTTTCAGAGCGCAAGAATAGGGGACATAAGAGGCGGTTTAGGTAACTTTGATGCTTCTACTTTATACAGAGTGTTGTTTCAAAAAATTCCTAAAGCAGACAGTGACAGCATGACATTGGCAAACTTTTTAGAAGCCCGTGGCGCGATAAACGAGACTCAAAAGAAGACAATGAAAAGTGCGTTGGAACGAATGGTTGCAATGCAAGCGCAAAGCGCGGCTACGGGCGCGGACATGGACGGGTTTAACGTTCCAGCTATTATTGATTTATATACGCGTATTGCTGGTGCCCGATTAGGTCAGGTGGCGGGCGGTATGTTGCCCGGAGGCAGAAGCGCAGGGCTTGTTGAAGAATCTGCGGGTTCAAAATACATGCAACAGATCACGCAAGAAATACCGTTTTTAATGGAACAAGACGCGTTTCAACGCATTTTGTTAGACCCTGAAAAGCTAATGCTTGCAATGAGAACTCCGCGTAACGAAAACGAAAAACAAGGAATAATTAGAACTTTAATGCGGTTTCTGGCGACTCCGGTCAAGGCTATCGCAAGTGGTGCGGTAGGTTCTCCCACAGGGGTTGTGGTAAGAAGAGGCCCCGCAGCAATTATTGAGGAAATAACTTCTGAGGAGGTGGAGCCTTCTCTCGAAACAGACGATACTATACCTACCGCGGGTCAAAGACGCCGCCCGCGAGTGGGTAGACGACCCGAGTCAAAACCGCCTGAAAAAACCAACGAAGAGGTTGAGGAAGCCTTGCGTCGGGCCAGAGAATTTTTAGATTCTCGCCCAAAACCTCCTCGCGTAACAGGCCCGAGGACCCACTTTCGGCAGCAATCCTCCCTACAGCCCTCTGGCATAGGAGCCCTCCCACTCCCTGCCAGAACGGCTGCGCCCAGCGGAGTCCAGACGGCTTCTGTTGACTCCGCTGGTAGCGGCATAGGTAGCATTGACATTAACAAAGCGCGACAGCTTTTCCCTAACGACATAACCTTCGCGGCCCGTGGCGGCGAGATGCGATCAGGCATAGGAGGATTATTCCGATGAATAGAATGGAACAGGGCATAGCGTCCATACCCCGACAGACCATGATCCGCGATCAACCGCACATGCTGGCCTACATTACGCCCGCGGAAGCCATGCTTTTGAAACAGAACGGCGGATCGGGGCTCCCGAGCCACGGCGGCGTCCCTGAGTTTGGGCTATGGTCATCAACTTTTGGTGACGGCAATTCTTTTAGTCAGAGTGTTAGTAATATGACCAGTGGACGAGACGGGGCTAAATATTCGGGTGGAGAATGGCAGGGTGACCCTAGTGAAGAACCTACAAGAACCATACAACACGGCCCTTTAAAAGGGGAAAAAGCCACTATTATGGGACCCACAAGCTTTTTTGACAGCAACCAAAACAAACCGCCAGAAGGATGGGCAAATTATCACGGCGGCGTACAAGATGCCCTGTACAAAGAAGACGACAAGCCGCAACCCGTATTCGCGCAACCCATGTACCGTCCGCCAGCGCCCGTGAACGTCGCGCCGCCGACCTTGGACCCTGTTAGTTCTGGTCAGCCTATGGTGCCGATGAACGCGGATGAACAGACCACGACAAGCGTAACAAACCCTTCTGACGTTATAGCGCGTCCTCCCGTTATGCCTATTGGACAGCGGCCCGCGAACAAAGCCTATACCTTCCAAGAACTGTTGGGCATGTACCAGAACCCTTACGCGTAGGATTTAGGCTATGGCTGAAAGCATCTCCCCCGAAAGAATGCAGCGTTTGATGGAGTTGTCTAACAACGCCATGACGGTGGAGCTTGGTGCGTTAAGAAACCCGCAAGTAACTACGGTGCCCTCAAGTAACGCCAACGCCTTTTATCAATCCGCTC
>UEXM01001988.1_pt1 | contig 15485 bp, 31 predicted proteins | sample 1796661 | NCBI WGS metagenome assembly UEXM01 (sample SAMEA4772469, study PRJEB27181) | metagenome | reverse complement strand
TCTTAGGTGTGATAGCTGTTTCTTTTTTAGAGGTATACCTAGGAGGGTAGTAAAGAATGCTTACTAATTTTAAATACGATAAGATGTTAACCTTGTACAATAAAATAGTAAGTGATCCTTCTGTCTTTAGATACGACATAGTTGATGTCGCTATCTATTGGTTTGCTAGATATACCAAACCTACTTGTAAAATAAATCAAGTATGTAAGAATGTTCATGAGGTTATAGAAGTACCCTGCAATGGGGAATTGTTAAAAGTCGCAGATGTGCTGTCAGACTTACACCTTATCTCAGAAACATTATGCTCCGATCTTAACATGTCTCTGGACGATATACATGAGGACATGATGACAGCTTCCGAGGCTGCATGTTATCTCGACGTATCAGAGAAAACATTGTCAAGATGGAGAAGGCAAGGTCTAATCGGTAGAAAAATACTAGACTCAAAAGCTAAGAGAACGAAAATCTTCTTCTTTATTCGTGACCTAAATGCTTTTAAAATAATACATGAAGACAAAGCACTCAAAGGTAGCAATTTTTCTTTGTTGTCTAAGCTAGAAAAAGCAAAAGTTATCGAGATGGCTAAGCGATTAGTCTATAGTAAGTGCCCTACTTCCGATATGTATAATATTATTTCCGAGAAGACCGGCAGAAGTGGTGAGACAATTAGAAACCTAATACGAAAGTACGATGTAGATAACCCCACCACTCCTGTATTTCCATTCCCATTAAATGGAATGGCAGAGAGTCTAGTTTTTCAAGTCTATAAAGACTATGAAAACGGCCATGATATCAAACAGATATCTAAAAAGTATTATAGGAGCGTGTCTTCTATATCAAAAGCACTTCATGAATACGACAAAGTTAAAACTTCAGAGTTAAACTTAGATTATATAGATAATGAATTATTCTATGAAGATGATGCAGATATATCCATATTAAGATCTAGTATGCCGGACGGTACTAATACTAATAGTAAACCAAGAATCCCTTCTGATCTGATGGCCGTATATGGAAATGTCTATGAGGCTCCGTTGCTTACTAAGAAACAAGAAGTATACTTATTCAAGAAGTACAACTACTTAAAATTATTAGCTAAAGAATACAGAAGTGCTAGAGACATAGACTCCATGACTCGTCAAGAAGTCCAAAAGATTATGTCTTATGCATCTGCAATCAAAGAAACTAAAGGGATTATTGTAAAACATAATCTCCGATTGGTAGTTTCAGTAGCTGCTAAATGTAGTACATACGATATTAATGTCTTTGAATTAGTAAGCGATGGTAACTTCTCTCTAATAAAAGCGATAGAGAAGTACGATTTTTCAAGAGGTAACAAGTTCTCTACATATGCAACTTGGGCTATTGTCAATAACTTTGCAAGATCTATCCCTAAAGAAAAGAAAAGAATGGATTGGATGCAGGTCTCTTCCGAGGAGATCTTCCTTAATAAAGAAGAGGATAGAGAAGAGTTATTGGTATTAGAGCGGCAAGAAGAAGAGCAGGATGCTAAGATTGCCGCCCTCTTTTCTTTTCTTAACTATAGAGAAGAAATGGTAATAAGAGACAGGTTCGGCCTAAACACCACTAGGACTAAACTAAACTTACAAACAATAGGCGAGAAGATGGGGCTTAGCAAAGAGAGAGTCCGACAGATAGAAGCACAGGCAATAGAGAAGATGAAGCAAGGCGGGTTTGACTTAGAGTTATAAGAAAGACTACCATGACAAAAAATGCAGATTACAGAAAGTACAATGACCGATCTCATAATTCTTCTACTTATCACAAGAAAGATGGCACCCCTATCCGCCATCTATTAAAAAAAGAAGCACAGAAAGAGATAGAAGATAACAATTCTCAATACTTAGAAAGAAAAGTAATGATACCTAAGATAATACATACTATATGGATTGGTGATAAGAAAAGACCAGAAGGATCTACGATCTGGAAAGATATTAACCCAGAGTACAACCACATGCATTGGGATGAGTTTCGATTGAGAGAGTATCTTACAGGTGCTCTAGATAATGAATATGTTAATATGTATCTATCTAGAAAAGATAAGCAGTATTCAGATAAGTATAATGGGGCTGTGAATATCCTTAGACTACTAGTCTTACAAAAATATGGTGGGCTTTACTTCGATGCAGACTGTACCCCGTCTCGCCCATTAACAGATAACTTATTGGATAATGAGTTTTTCAGCGTCCATGAGAATGAGATATACTGCCCTGGTACTATTGCCAATGGGATAATAGGGTGTATACCTGATAACCCTCTTATTAATAAGATGGTAAACGGATTAGCAGGATGTCCTATTGCTACTAAAAGATCATGGCAGGCTACAGGGCCTTTGTATTTAACACGTTCTCTAAAAGACTATACAGGACAACATACGTTATACCCTAGTTATTATTTCCTACCAAGACATTGGTCCGGTAAGAAAGTAGACAGTAAAGGCTTCGAGCCATACTGTGGGCATAGTTGGGGTACTACACATAACGCATATAAGAAATAGGAAAGAAATGCTTAAGGCTAGAACATGAAACTATATACTAGGAAGTCTTGTTGTATTACTGTTACTGATAAATTATGCTTCTGATAATAGCGAGTATAGGTTGTATTATCCAGATCATAGCCATCAATTAATAATAGATACTATAACACCAGAGGGCGTTATATTGTACAGAGAGCTAACAAAAGAAGAGTATAATAAAATTATGAACGCCCCTATTCCTAAATATACAGGCGCTGTGGTCAAGGAAGAGTAATGATTAGAATAACAATGCTAAATAGAGACACGCATGACTTGTACCATGGCTCGGTTAATAATGAGAGGAGATGGTGCAGAGCTTATTTATTAAATGAGGACATAGTATCTACTACTCTTTTTTATAAAGATTCAGACGGCTTACACATTGAAGAAGACTACAGTAAATAAATTTAAAGGAGATACAAATGAAAAAACCAAGTAAAGAACCTCAGATGCTAAAAAGACTTGATACTATTGGTCTAATTAATGCAGATGATGGGATTTATTCTGCTAATGAAATTGAAGAAATCGCCCAACAAATGAGAGATTTAGGTATTGATAGGGTCGAGTTTAGAGTGGACTCTGATGACTATTACAGTGATATTTACCTGCATACTCTTGAGTCTGAGGAAGAGGCACTTGTTCGATACTCCAAGGAGATAAAGAAGTACGATAAGTTTAAAGAAAGAGAAAAAGTCAAAAAAGAAAAACACCTAGAGAAGGTACGCAAGCAAGCTATTAAACTAGGGCTAATCAATGAGTAATAATATACGTTCTGAAGTAGTCGACGATCAGTTGTTTGTTTATTACAAAGAGATACTGATCTACAAAAGATGGTTGAAAGATGACAGTAGCATGGTCTTTGAATCTGTAGGTTGTCCTACATCAAGCGAGGACAGAGACAAAAATTCAAAGAAGGAGTAACTATGATTGAGTATATAACTATAACGAGTACCCTCACTATTTTGCTAGTGGTTCTTTCAGTAGCGGCAGGGTTTGTGTTGAGTGAAATTTTTGATGGATCTGGCTCTTGCTTTTTCGGACCGGATACTTTTGTTTTTTGTTTATTGGTGTTAGCTGGTTTGACACTAGCAGGACTTTGCAACTGTGCTTGCTATGCCTATGGTTTGAAGCAAGAAAGAAACAAAGCAGTAGAAGCTGGCGTGGCTTATTATAGGCTTGACAGCAAGACAGGCGACACACAATTCGAGTACCTAGAAATAAAGAAAGAGGAGACTAACAATGAATAAAGTAAAGTTAACTGGAGTGGTATTTCAAGGAGAACATCCTGTAATGGATAACCCACACAATAGAACCGATTCGGAGGTTCAGGGATTAGTAGAGGCTGTCGGTAGTACTGCGGCTTCCACCGGAGTAAAGCTAATGATGCTACAGCAAGCACTTAATTCACCTATAAAGGATTAGTAGAAAATGAGCAAAGGCGATGGAAATAGAACAAAAGACAGAGATGCGTACCGTGAAACTATGGAACGCATAGCTCGTAACGAAGCTAAGAAGAATAAAAAGGAGAAGGGGTGTCGATAACCACAATACTAAACGTGTATAGAAGACCTGAGCATTTAAGATATCAGATAGAGGCTATCTTAAATCAATCAGTCAAATCAGATCAGATATGGATTTGGGTTAATAAATCTAAAGAATCAGATCGGTTCGATTTTGAGAGCATCAACTCAGATCTAATAGAAGAGCATGATATTCGTATTGTGCGTAATAACTTTAACTGGAAGTTCTGTGGGCGATTCTCCTTAGCCTGTATGGTCGATACTGAATACACGGCTATATTCGATGATGATACTATGCCTGGCGTTAACTGGTATAAGAATTGCTTAGAGACAATTGACGCTTATAGCCCTAGACCTATCTTAGGGGGAGTAGGTGACATTCTAAGAGGAGAGTGTATGACGTATTTCCCACTAGATAAGAAAGGTTGGAGCCAGCCAAACAATGCAGCGGCTGAGGTAGATATAGCAGGCCATGCTTGGTTCTTCCCCGCATCTTATATTAAACATATGTGGGTAGAGAAGCCAATGTGGGAAAACGGTGAGGACATGCATTTCTCAGCTATGTGTCAGATTCATGGTGGTATTAAAACAATCGTACCGCCCCATAGAGTGGACGATAGAAGCAGATGGAGCTCTCTAAGAGGTATGGAGTTAGGAGTATCCGCCGTGGCTTCTTACTGTAATAATACAGATAAGTTCTTAGAAGAACGAACTAACTGCGTAAAAAAGCTTCGCAATCTAGGCTGGATGCCTCTAAGAGTGCGGAGTTAGGAATCTCTCCAGCCCCCTGTGCCTTGATGTTAGGTGCAGGGGGTTTTTCTTTTGTTGTATAATTTATTATTTTTTAGGACGGGTCTCTTCGCGGGGATCCGTCCTTTTTTTATTTCACGCCCGCGCCCGCGCGCCTATGCCGCGCGCGGTTATTCTTTACGCGGGAGGCTTTCCCATATTTCAAGAAAGCCGAACCTCGACTAACCTGTCTTCCGATACCTCTCGAAATACAACATGGTTAGAGTAAGGATGATAGATTGTACTATAATCCTGTAATCACCCCCTGTTATAAGATCAGCCATGACGCTAGTCCAACCTAAGATAAGTATCCAGACTAGGAAAACCAGCCCTGCTAACATCAATTCGAACAATACTCCCTCATTTTTTACACTAGACATCTTCCTACTCCTTCTGTTACTTCTATTATTGATTCTGATATAATTGCTGAAAACTTCTTCTTCCTAGTAGCCGCGATCTCCTGTGCTAATCTGTGCAAGGTTCCCTTAGTAGGGCCTCCGCCTCCTGTCAGAAAAGCCGCGGTCTTAAACCAGTCTTGAGGCTCCCCGTCCTCCTCCTTATAGTATAAGTGGTTCTCTTTTGTCCCTATCTCTAGGTACTCTCGGCTTTTCTTCCTCTTGATAGGTACTAAATAGTGAGTCATATTATTCTCCAAAATGTTCTTTATTATCTTCATCTTCTTCGAAACCGCTACCTGTGATAACTAGGTAGACCAACCCCCAGGCTGATATACCTAGAAACACAAAGATAGCTGCAAGGTATACGGCTTTATACACCTTTGCCTCCTATGTTCTTGACAGTACCCCGCACCGCGGAACTACCTAAGCATAATAATATTACGGAGTTTATAGTAGATAGGATGACCGGATCTACTGGATTGCCCGTAATAGTCAGGTACATGAAAAGCCCTACGAATATAAACATTACAAGGCGAGTACTGCTCACCTTCCCGTTCTCATCTCTAAATAATCCAATGTTAAACATGTAATAACTCCTTATTAATTTTGGTCTCTGCGACTTGCAGCCTAAAGAAATCCATATCCTGTAGGTATATAGCATTAGTCTGTGCTCCACGTAGTTCAAACGTCGGAGAGCCCTTGTAAGAGCCGATCTCTGGAGTGTATGTATACACCCCTCTGTCTCCATTTTGTTTAATGTTACCTAGCATTATGCTAAGCAGGGGTTCTTCTAGCATGGGGATGTCCCTCATATGTAAAAGTTTTGCTTGTTGGATGGTACTTTTTACACGTTTCTTCCGAGAAACAAGTACCATATTGTTATTTTACATCCTTGTGTTTGTATAAAATCCATCCTCTATGTCTATTATATACCCTGTCCCACTAGGAGTCAAGTATATTCGTGAAAAACCATAGAAAAAGCCCGTGGTTTTAGCACGGACTCTTGGTAGGTTTTACACTTTGTAAATCTGTAAGTCTGGTATGTAAAGCTATTTGAAGTAGGGCTTATACCCTTTTTCAAGAAGCATTACAGTAAGATCTTCTCCTGTCTCTTCGGATTGAATACGGGCTAAGTATCTACCAAAACTATCTGCTTTATATGTTTCAATTAGTAGCGGCCATTTAGTACCTACTGCACAGTGGTCGGCAACCCATCGCTGTACAATCTTCTTAGCTAAGAGACCTTCATCCCGTTCTTCTCCTCGTAGTTCTGGGGTGTCGATCCCTAATACTCGCACCCTAATGTCCGAGTAATCTCCCATTCCTTTGTCGATGGTTAGGTCTAGAGTATCCCCATCTACTACGCCTTTGGATCTAGCGCCCCAGTTTGGGCGGGCTCTAAATACCCATGTATTCTCTAAGATATGGTGATTATGTTGCATCTCTATTCTCCTTTTCGATATTTCTCTTGATAGCTTTGTAATACCTGTCGTCTTGAGTCTCTTTTCACAAAAGTTTATCAAAGTTTTTATAAACTATTGTGAAAAGCAACCATCAGCTTGGCTATTTCTTCTGTACTTTCGCTCCAATGCTCTCCTTCTTGACGGTCTTTTTCGCCTATCATCTTTACTGCCAATATTAGGAGTGCGTCTTCTGGTTCAGGCAAAAGACCTTTGTTCCTCAGATCCTTTATCTCATACCAGCTCAAATCTTCTCTGTTTCTATCTGCCATCTTTATTCTCCTTTTCGATGTTTCTCTTGATAGCTTTGTAGTACCTGTCGTCTTGAGTCTCTTTTCCGCTACAGGCATTCAAGAAATCTTTGAAAGCTTGGTAGATTTCTGTATCATTTGCGACAAGCCGCTCATCTACATAGAAGCCATCTTTGGTTATTTTAAGACGCGCCTTGCCTCCGACATAAAAAGTAATAGTACGATCCGGAATGCGTGCCGGATCGTTGAAAGTTACCTCCCAAGGGAATTCGCTTTTAATATATTTCTCATCGCTCATTAGTAATTCCTTTTAATTGTTAACATATCCGTGAGTCCAGCGCCAGTACAGATCTACGCCGAACCAATCTTGAGCATGACTTACCATAGTGGGTATCTCAGCAATAATCAATACTAGATTATCTAAAATCTCCATCTGCTTAGCTGTGCGATAAACTTTATCTGTAGAAGAATCCCTCTCTTGAATAAGCCGCTCTCGTTCTTCCCATAATTTATTATAACGGGCTGTTGATTCTCTAAGCAAGGTACCTGCTTTCCCTAATGTAAATGGTCTGAAAGGTCTTCCTTGATTTCGCCCAAAGACCTTTTGTAGGTTAATCACATCCTGCTTGTCAAAGTAGTCGACTACATTTGCCCAGTGCATAACACTAGTGGTTCTCTCACTATGCAGCGGAGTCCACAACATATGCAGCATTTCATGTTGAGCCACGCTCTGACATACCCTACTCCACCTACGAGTTAGTCCTACTTTTCTAGTGCTATTCAGTTCAATGTACCCACGGCTAACGTGAGCTAAACCCAAAGCCCCGTACTTAATTTGGTTTTGAGGTTTAAAATAGATGCGAACTCTCGCGCTTCTCTCTTTTTGAACCTCTGTAAACCGAACAGCACACACGTCCTCTAGTTCTTTCAAGGCTTGTCGAATCCTCCTGTGTGTTTCCGCCGAACTAATCTCAGCCATATAACCGCCAGGCTGCAGCCAGTAAGTCACATTCGGCCCGGCTACTACGTTATAGTTCTGGGCTTCTGCGGGTTCTTCTATAGTATCTAGTTGAAATACCGTAGGGGCTTCTACTTCTTGCTGCGGTAATAAGATAGAGATCTCTTCTTCCTGTTTCAGCATTATAGTCTCAGCTAGGCTCCCCATGTAATACGTTATTACTAAAGCTGACAAAGCTGCTAGTGCGAACATGACAATAGCCATTCCTTCTACTTTGCATTTACACATTTTTATTCTTCCTCTAATAAGTGTTTCCAAGTTTTTCCATCAATAATATTCCTACAAGTAGTTCGGCTAATATTGTAAGCCCTAGCAATAGCCGCCTTAGTGTACTCACCCTCTGCTGCTAGCTCTCTAATACCGCGGACTTCTGCATCTGTCAAATGAGTATTTACGCTCTTCTCTCCAACAGAGTTTGTACCGTCGATAGCTCTATCGTCTACGTTCTCTTGAATAGAACCCCATCTTAGATGTAGCGGATTTATACAATTACGATTACCGCATACCTCATGGCTAGCATGTAAGGCACAACACTGCTCTGCGTTAGGGGGTTCTCCTATTGTTTTTCTAAGTATAAGATTGTGCACCCTTCTTGTCTCTCCGCCCTCGATCATCTGAGCATAACCGCCTTCGTCAATAGCAAAAGGCCATAGGATACATTCGTTAGTAAGCTCACCGTCGTGGTACTTACGTACTACTTCGTCAAAGAACTTCTTAGCCTCACCCTTCTTAGCTTCCTCTGATTTACCGAGAGATCCTGTTCTTTTTATCCGCTGAGCATGTTTAGCACAGTATCCTCCATATGAGTGATCATTGTAACAACCGCGGACTGAGCACTTCTTAGTACCATATCTTCTGGTATCTTCTGTGCTGCCATTCTTCTTCAATCGCTTATAGTGCTTGTTACACAAGTCCTTTGCTACTGCGTCATTGGTGCACCCTTCTTCGCTACACTGTTTCTTATCCTTCTTCGGCTTAACCCAAGCGCCTGTCCTAGCTTGTCGAATATAGTGCTTATTGCATAGACCTTTGGCCTTATGTTTTCTTTGACAGCCAGGGACGCTACATCTTTTGGTTTCTTTTTTAGACATTAATCTAACTCCAGTTTCCTCACCAAATGCGGATGCCTATCTAGATCCTCAGCGCATTCGTAGCAGACATAGCGATATGACCACAAGTCCTTGCAGCAGAATTCTAAATACACTCCCTTTTCAGCAGGGTCTAATACGTTTAGTTTCTTATGGGGACAATCAAAATCATCAAGATTGCCTAGTTCGATTGGTTCACTCATTCTAACTCTCCTACATTGTATACGTAATTAAAACCATTTTGGTTCACTAAAAATTTAGTCACACGGATTAGCCGATTTGCTACGTGTGGTATGCAGAAAACCCCGCTTTTTACGGGGTCAAATATCTCTGCACTTGCCTAGAATCCTGCTTTTGCACGCCGCCCAGACTAGATTCCGCCGCCGTCTTCCGTATCCACGGCATCTGAATTGCCATTCTTCAGAGCAAAGTTCTCTTTCTTTAGGGCAAATACTTCTTCTTCCAATAGCATGACACGAGAAAACAATCGGTTCATCTGTTCTTTATTCTTATCTTCTGCTTCTTTAGAGGCCTGTGCCAAGAGGTTCTTACTCTCTCTGTCTTTCTCCTTAAGGTCCTTTAGTTCATCGGCGTCTTTAAGTAGGTTGTCTATTTTAATAGCGCCGTGTTTTGCTGCTACGGATAGAGCAATCGCTAGATCTGATATTTCTTCTAAAGTATACTTGTCTAAATCTCTCCCAAACGGAGCTTCGTATACGTCTTTATGAAATGGCATTATTCTGTTCCTTTCAGTTCTTCTACTATCCTTTTAAGATCCGACTCTACGATAGGTCCGACTACTCTTCCTTTAATGTTTCCGTCTACAAAGAAAAACGTAGTAGGAACAGCGGCAACTCCGTACTTGTGCATTTGAGCCATATCGTCTACATGCTTAAGTACTATTACGTCTGGGTCGGTATTGCTATGTTTAAAGTTTGTTAAGTGATTAGCGTATACTCGGCACGGACCGCAGCGAGAAGTACTAAAAACTTCAATTCTAATTTTGCTCATTTATGATTTCCATTCTGTAATTGTATTATTGTAAGGGTAATGTATTCTATATTCTACCCATGAGAATATTCCGTCTTTTACGGTTCTGTACTCTATAGTAGGCACTATCGAATCTCCACTTCTTTGTACTCCCAAACCCAATGATCGTCTCTAGGTTCCAAGTGTTTGCAGTAGAAACCTTTCCTGCAAACAGGCTTAAGCCAAATCCTAGTCTGACCGCTAGTCTTACCTTTGGTCGGCACTGTCACTGGATACCATGCAAACCACAGATGCCACTGATGTAATGTTCGGTCTCTAGTACCTTCTTTTCTAACTTTCCACTTCATTCTTCACCTCCGTTTCCTTAAATTACTGATGGAAAATCTTGCCAGTCGCTCCATGAGAAGCCCGCTATCTCTCTGGTTTCCTTATCATTTTCATCCCAATCCACTCTAATCTTAAGCCTAAGACAGGTGTACTGAAGGCTTCTTGTCCCATCTTTGTTTGCTTTAGTTCTAAACTTTATTGTATCTTCTTCCATTATTTGTAACACTTTCTGTTAGGGCATAAAATTACAGGTGCGTCATAGTTTACTAGAAGCTCATCGCCTCTTACTACTGGTTTAGATACGTAGAGCAGCCAATGGTCTGCATGTATAGCTTCTTTCTCTGTCTTTGTCTTGTACCTAAGGACTTCCTCATGTCTAACCTCGCAGTTAGGAGTATTGCTATGGTTGATAAAACCGCCTAACGGTGTTCTAATCTTATCTATCTCAGAGGATGTAGGATTTAGCAAATGTTTTTTAGCCTCTGCGTTTACGTACCATCCGATGCCAACACAAACCCCAGGTGCCATGTCATACTTGCTAACAATGCTGAATCCCTTGTCTGGTGTTTTTACCAAGTCAACCATAGAATAAGGTAGAGTCTCATGGCTGCAATCTATATGTTCTATCTTAGCCAGTTGGCGTTCTGAGTACATTGCTGTTACTCGATATGCTCGGCCTAATTGATATACTCTGTCCCCTTCTCGGGTTCCTTTTGGTAGGTTTACCAAAGCGGTATAGAATGATTTATACGATGTTTTATACATGTTCTCTCCTTATACGGCTACATCCATTTTGATACGCGGATGGGGGTTGTAGTTACTAAGTTCAAAGTCCTCATAAGTCCAATCGAAAATAGAGGAGTCGCCTGTTATCTCTAAGGACGGGAGGTCTCTTACATCTCTTTCTTGCTGCTTCTTTAGCGGCTCAATATGATTCTCATAAATATGGCAGTCCTCTAAAACACCTACTAGTTCTCCTTCTTTCAATCCCGCTTCTCTAGCTAATAGTTTTAGCAGAAGAGCATAAGATGCAATATTAAAAGGCAGACCTAGTCCGACATCTACACTTCGCTGCTTCCAGCTTAGATTAAGAGTTCCGTCAATATGTACTAGTGTAAACGCATAGTGACATGGAGGCAGCGCCATGGCTTCCAGAGCAGGCGGCATCCATGCAGTTACTACCATTCTAGTGTCGTTAGGGTCTGATTTTAAAGTATCTACTACCTTCTTTAGCTGATCGACTCTGCTTGTAGCTAAGTCATTACCACGCCACTGGCATCCATAAATAGGTCCTAAATCGTCTTCTTTTAGCATCTGTTCGTTACGATTAGGAAAACCTGGCGGATCCACAAGAAAAGGGTTACACCATTCGTCCCATATAAAACATTTCCTATCTTGAAACCACTTCTTAGACCGGATTCCTTTTATGAAACCCTCTAACTCTACCGCTACTACGCGCATAGGTACGGACTTAGTAGTGACTAACGGAAACCCGTCAGACATATTGTGTCTAAATATCTCACAAAACGTAGTTAATCTACGTACTCCCGTTCTGTTCTCTTTAAAAGTACCGTTATTTAGTACATTATCTACTATGTCCATATACTCTAGCATGTTAGTTTTCCTCTTTCTTAGTAGAATCTAGTTCTCGTAGTTTCTTAAATAACTTATCTATGGCCGCTTCTTTTTTAAAGGCCCTCTCTACGTTGTCTCTAACTTCTCTAGCGTCGTCTAGTTCGAAAAAGTTACCGTAAATCTTAGTATCTTCTTTAGTTCTTATCCGTACTAAATACCGACCACCATGAGTTAGGTATATGTTTCTCTCTACTGAAGTTCTCTTGCTCATTAAAACTCTCCTTGTACTCTATGTCTTATTTCGTCTTCAAAATCACTAAGCCCTTCTTCCATCAAAGCTTCCGAGAACTCAGTCTCTACCGCATCGGCGTCCTCGCCTTCTTCATTAGAGATCCAATCCTCTATCGCAGATGCAGAGTGCCCTCTAAGAGCATCTGCAATGCTTATTACAGCATCGTCAAAATCAGGATCTCTTTCACAATCTGGGCATTTATTTGATTCGTATCCATCGCATGAACCGCAAGACATCTTATTCTCCTTATAATATTTTACTTGTCTACCTTTATTATATACTGTGTCCTATGGTTATTCCACTTATTTATAAAAAATATGAACGGAAAAGTCCTTAGGATCTCCCCATCTAGTGTCAGGGTGTTCTTCTTCTAGTGCGTTTTCTTCTGCTATTTCTTTGGCAAACTCCTCAGCATTTACAGGGCAATCGAACCAACATAGCCCTACTACTTCTCTAAATTCAATCTGAATAACATACCACATTAGCAACAACCTCCTGTACCGCAGCATCCAGATTGCTCTGGAAGGCCATCGGGGTACTCAAATATTTCTACTATTAGATCAAACGGGATTTCCTGGGCCCCCTGAACAAACAACAACCTATGCTCTTGTCCTTTTTTAATTGTAATAAAATCTTTAGTAAGCTCTACGGGTTTTTCTCCTTCAAATTGAATAAACCAGCCACCCCCATTTATTACCGCGCGGACTCGTCGATCGTAGTGATCTCTATGCCACTCAAACTCAGTGTTATCACCTTCTGATGCTTTAAACTTTCTCGTAAAAGACCTAGAGCCGTCCATGTAGTAGGTTTCCGAATCGGTATTCTCAAGGTAAGGAGCACCTTCTGAGGTGGCATCTTCTGGGGAGCACTGTTCTTGTTCTTTTTCTAAAACAGGAGGCACAGGGTTGGGATACTTTTCAATAAGGGCTTTGGTCTTATTGTTAAGTTCTCTCATAAAATCAGCTGTCTTTGGCGGTCTGTCGTCATTGCACATCCCGCGGATGCTACAATCTCTAAGAATATGTAGACCAGCCATGGCCTTTGTAATATGCGAGAGTCCGGACTCCTCATCAACGTCTTCGCCCTCCCACCAAGCCGATAAGTGACGACCTACTGCGTCATAGTAGACAGACGCTCTAACTCCGTCCTGCCTGTAGTTATGTCGTCCGTACTTTAAAGCACCTTCAAAAAGCGCTAAAGCTACTTCACCCATTACCGCTCCTGAGAGCATAGAGTTCATAGGTACTTTACTGCTTCCTGCTATATCTTTTGGGTTTGTAGGTTTCATATTTTCACTTTCTTTCGTTTCTCGATCACAATAAACATTACCAAACTTGCCAACCTCCACGAAACCTCTCTGCCCCTCCGCGAAGTGGTACTCTTTCCACTCTCTGGTAGCCATACCTATCTCAGGTTTCTCGTCTCTTGAGCAGTTTTGGTCGCCACATCTACATATATCAGCCTCCTCAGCCTTCTCTGTCTTGGACACCCTTAAACCCTTTGCGATGTTACTACAAGCCTTTTCGAGATTCTTAGCAAGCTCTTCTGCACTAACTCCTATTCTTGGCATCCTGAATACAGTAGGCTTCTCAAGCTGCGATACGTCGAAGTACAAACTAGGATCGAATCCCTTATTATAATCGGCAGGCCAGATGTAGCCAGCCGATGCGCTGCTCTCAGCGGCAAACCGTACAACTGTGCTGGGTTTGTCGTCGATGAGTAGATCGCCTAGCCGTTTGTGGACTAGCCGTTTGTGGATGGCACGCTCTACTTCGTCAAACCCAGCAAACTCGATCTTGTCTTCTGCCTTGGCGACTGGGTAGACACCTAAGTTAAAGTGCTTAAGGGCTATGTTCTGCTTCCCTTGTTCTGCAGCCCACTCAGGAGCTACGGTTAGGATGAACACTTTCTCAGCGTTAGTCCTAGCCCACTGGACTAGCTTATAAGCATGAGGCATGAGGTATTTATCCTGCTCCCAGAACTCCAGGGGTAGTTCGCTGAGTATCTCATGGAAGGACACTTGGGATAGCCCTATATCTAGGTAGAACTCCCACTTGTCGGTATCTGGAACTTGAACGCCATTCCAATCACAAAACGCCTGCATAAAGTCCCAGATGACACCATCCCAATCAAGATAAATCGTATCGTACTTCTTACTCATTTTTTAGTTCCTTTATATAATTCTCGCATTCTTGTATGTTAGAAAACCGCTTACCTGCCATCATATAGGCTCCTGTATTGGTAGGATCGGCTACAAAAACCTTACCACAGGTAGTTCTAAAGGTATACCCAAAGACTGGCTTATTCTTACAGTGCCAAGATTCACAGCTTTTAATGGTCATATCCAATTTCCTTTTTTACTTTACTTCTAAGCTTAGGATTGTCACCCAAATGATCTATACTTGCTCGTAAGAGACAGAACAATTGTACGTTATGATCAGTCAACACACCTACATTAGTAATAGACTCAGAGACTTGACTTACTAAATCTCTAAGTTTCTCATTCTCTAAACGTAAGTTCTCTACTAAATCCATCTTAAATTTCCTTATTAGCTTTCATAAAAAAAGTAGTAGCCAAAAGCGGCTACTACTAGTACGATCTATACGCAAAAAAGGTTTACAAAAAACTACCACCAACGAGCATTAATCTTCGAACCACCGAAGATACGGTGATAAAAGTTTGGTGTCCGACAAGCCCAGTACTTAGGGCTAGTCTTATCGTTTGCTTGCTCACATCCATGGCGATCGGCAAATGCCTTACGTCGATCAGGATCTTCAAGTGCATCTCGGTCTACGCTAAGTCCAAAATTAACCTTGATGACATTCCCTGTCTTAGGATCACGTACAAACACTTTGAATTTTTTTACATCCCCTTTGCTAGGCTTTCCCAGTGGAACATCTTGCCCTTGGTACACGGCCTTCTCTTCCATGCTTTTTGAGCTTTTTGGGTGGCTCTCAGGTAAAAGATCAGTGTCATGTTTGCCGCTACGGAAACGTCCATTACGTAATACATACAAGAAACTCTTTACGCGAGCATAAGCCCATTCATCTGCTGAACGAATATGAGGACGAACAGAACCAGGGTTGGTATTGTAAGCGCCCACGCCTCGCTTAAATACGGCTTTTAGGGCTCTTAGATTGGTGCGCTTAGACGTAACATCGCCCACAGAATCGTTATGTTCCTTTACTTTTTTTTCCAACGCCGCCTCTACCTTCGCGGAAACCGCTTTCTCCTCATAAT
>UEXM01001986.1_pt1 | contig 15498 bp, 13 predicted proteins | sample 1796661 | NCBI WGS metagenome assembly UEXM01 (sample SAMEA4772469, study PRJEB27181) | metagenome | reverse complement strand
GGGTATATAAGATGTATTACAATAACATACCTAGTTTTTTCATTAAGTATAACCAAAATCGGTTATATCCTTCAACTAACAATCAACACCATCAGTAAATCCGGTCATAGTTTTAAGATTTATATAACATTGTTTAATTATATTGTATTGAGTTTGTTCCGCACTAACATTTAAATCAAAATTATTACCAAAACCACCAATAGGTGCTGCATTTGCTTCGTAAGCGGCCTGTGAAGCATATATTTTACCGTTATAATTTATTTTAAAACCTTTAGTTAAACTACCATCAGCATTTATTAATATTTCTTTTGAAGCCATAGTATTTGACATAACACATATTGCGTCATTACAAGTTATACCATACTCAGTCACATAGTCTATTTTTAAGCCCATATCCTTACCACACATCATTTGTTTTATAAATCATTCTCTAATTAAAGTTTACTGTTATCTCCACCTTTGCGGTATGAACTACACCGCTAAGGGTAACAGCACCCCTTACTGCAATTATTACTGAATCACCACTAGCAGGTGAGGTAATGCTTTTTCCCGCAGTTACAAATTGAATACGAAGGCTTTCTCCTACACCACTTGTAGCGTCTTGAGATGTAGAGGCTGTGCCTACAAGACTTGCAGTATTACTATTACTCAAACTTGTACTTCCAATTTGCATAGACCACGCAAACGTAGGAGAGCCACCACCTAGCCATCTTAGATACCCTGCGGGTGTAATATCTATTCGGTCAATTCCATAATTACTAGCAACAGATTGAAGTCCGGCTGCATCTATGTCCAAGTTGGCTACAAAAGCCCCTTGAGAATTAACAGAAAACTCGCTACCATTAAGTGCGCCCGCTACTAAAAAAGGTGAACCCATTAAGTCATTAGTTGCCGTACAAGCATTATCATAATTACCACTTGATGATGTTGCTACGCTTAAAAGAGAAGCACCCCCTATTTGAGAACAAATACCTATTATTGTTGGATAAATAATATCACCCTACTACTATCCATGCTGACGAAGATGTAGCAATAAATGTTTTTGCTTCATACCTTGTTGTAATTGTTTGATTAGTGGTAGAACCGTTCATTGTATCTGTACCATCAGCACTTATTGTAACTGTACCTGTAGTATCACTAACAAAAATATATTGTTCCCCTACAGCCGGACTAGCAGGTAATGTTAATGTTGCGGTATTATTAACTATAATATATTTACCTGCATAAGTATCTGATAATGTAGTATTACCCCCTAATGTAGAAACCTTACCTCTTTTAGCCTGAAACTCTTGTTCTACTATTAGACCGCCGCTAGGTATAGTTACATCTCCCGAATTGTCTGCCGTAATCCATGTTAATAATCCCGAACCATCTGATATGGTTAATGATTGACCTACAGTTGCACTACTAACATCTGCATTTCCTATGAGAACATTGTAAGAACCTGTAGTCAAACTAGTTGCACCATTGTTAGAAGAAATAATAATATTTTTCTGACCCGAAGTGATGTTTTGTCCTGCACTTCTTCCAACCGCAAGATTATAACTTCCTGTCGTCAAATCTTTAAGACTGTCTGCACCAAGTCCTACGTTTTGATTTGCCGCATTACTAGCAACCCCTTGACCTGCATTCCAACCCAAGAAAGTGTTTGCCGAACCTGTTCCTGCTGTCATAGCATTATGGCCTACAACAGTATTGTAACCTGTTCCATTAGTTCCGGCTTGACTTCCTACTACTGTCTCGGAATATCCTGTGCTACTAACACCTGCCCGATAACCAACATAAACTCCTGTTGCTTGATTGGTAATTGCCGCCCCCGCAGTATGTCCTATCATAACGTGGTCGCCACCTGTGGAAATTGCTGTTCCGGCTTGATAACCCATTAGAATATTCCTGTCTCCTGTGCTGACTGTTGTTCCTGCGTCTACGCCCAATGCTACGTTGTAGTTGCCACTTGATGCAGTTAAAGAATCTAAAGCACCACTACCTAATCCTATGTTAGAAGTAGCAGTAGTGACTGCATCTGATAAATCACCAATACCACCTGCTACACCACTAGGTCCGGGTGGACCATTAGGTCCCGGTGGACCTGCGCCACCTGTAGAGCCGGGCGGTCCTGTCGAACCGGGTGGACCTGTCGAACCCGGTGGAATTGTGAAAGCGAATACCTTAGCAGTAGCAGGTCCACTAGATGCAATTGCTAAAGGTCCGCTTGCTACCGTTGGCGTTCCAAAACCGGCTGCTGCCCCATCTGACCCATTAGAACCGGGTGGCCCTGTAGGTCCCGTAGGCCCTGTCGGTCCCGTAGGGCCTGTCGGCCCTGTCGGTCCGGGTGGACCCGTTGGCCCTGTATCTCCGGGTGGGATTGTAAACGCAAAAACTTTAGCGGTAGCAGGTCCCGAAGATGCGATTGCTAAAGGTCCACTTGCTACGGTAGGTGTCCCAAACCCTGCGGCGGCCCCTGCCGGACCGGGTGGACCACTACTACCGGGTGGTCCTGTAGGTCCTGTTGGCCCCGGCGGTCCCGTTGGTCCGGTGTCTCCGGGTGGTATTGTAAAACCAAATATTTTTGCAGTTGCCGGACCGCTTGAAGCAATTGCTAAAGGACCCGAAGCGACTGTTGGAGTACCAAAACCTGCGGCTGCCCCTGCCGTTCCTGTAGGACCCGGTGGTCCCGTAGGACCCGGTGGTCCTGCCGGACCTGTTGCACCTTGTGGTATAGTAAATGCGAATACTTTAGCAGTATCGGGTCCACTTGTACTAACCGCAATAGGTCCTGTACTAGCAGACGCACTACCAAACCCTGCTGCTGCCCCGGTTGGGCCTGTACCGCCGGGTGGGCCTGTTGGTCCGGTTGGACCGGGTGGTCCGGCAGGTCCCGTTGAACCCGGTGGAATTGTAAATGCAAAAACCTTTGCTGTATTAGGGCCGGAAGATGATATTGCTAAAGGTCCACTTGAAACAGATGGAGTACCAAATCCTGCCCCCGGTCCTGTTGCACCTGTCGGACCTGTACCGCCGGGTGGTCCCGTAGGACCTGTAGGGCCTGTAGGACCCGTAGGACCCGTTGGGCCATCCGGTCCTGTAGGTCCGGTATCACCTTGTGGTATAGTAAAAGCAAAAACTTTTGCGGTGTTGGGACCGCTTGAAGAAACTGCTATGGGTCCGGTACTAGCGGTTGGAGTACCAAAACCTGCTGCCGTTCCTGTAGGACCCGTAGGACCTGTTGGGCCGGGTGGACCTGCGCCGCCCGAAGGACCGGGTGGGCCTGTTGCACCTTGAGGAATTGTAAAAGCAAATACCTTAGCAGTATTAGGACCACTTACTGAAACATTTATAGGGCCTGTAGAAGCACTTGCGCCACCAAATCCTGCGGCCGCACCTGTAGGACCTGTACCACCATCATTTCCATCATTACCTGTTGGTCCGGTAGGTCCTGTCGGTCCGGGTGGCCCTGCGGGTCCTGTGCTTCCGGGCGGAATTGTAAAGGAAAATACTTTTGCGGTATTAGGACCGCTACTAGATATGGCTAAAGGACCACTACTAACACTTGGTGTCCCGAATCCCGCAGCACTACCTGTTGGTCCTACAGGTCCACTACTACCTGTCGGTCCGGGCGGTCCGGTGGGTCCCGTAGGTCCGGTTGGGCCTGTTGGTCCGGTATCACCGGCAGGTATAGTAAAAGCAAAGACCTTTGCTGTATTTGGCCCACTACTACTTATAGAAAGAGGACCGGAAGAAACACTAGGTGTCCCAAATCCTGCTGCTGTACCTGTTGGTCCGGTTGGTCCTGTACCACCATCGTTTCCGGGTGGTCCGGTAGGACCGGGTGGACCTGCGGGGCCTGTAGGTCCTGTACCGCCGGGTGGAATAGTGAATGCGAATATTTTAGCGGTGTCCGGTCCACTTGCTGAAATCGCCAAAGGTCCGGCAGCCATAGTAGGTGTACCAAATCCGGCTGCTGTTCCTGTAGAACCTGTGCTACCTGTAGAACCTGTGCTACCCGGTGGACCATTAGGTCCGGTAGGTCCGGTAGGGCCTGTAGGCCCTTCATCACCTTGTGTACCCGGTGGGCCTGTAGGGCCTGTGCCGCCACTAGGTCCGGGTGGCCCTGTAGGACCTGCACTTCCGGTATCTCCGGTGTCTCCTTTGTCTCCTGTTCTAGCAAAAGTTACCATAACATCTTCACCATCTGAAAACGGTGAGGAAGCGGAAGAGTCTATTGTACTTACTGTTATGTCAAAGTAGCCCGAATCTTCTGATAGAGAAGTAATAGTATGTAAAGTAAATTGACCTGCATCTGTTAAATTACTAATTTTAACGTGTCCTTTTATCGCAGATGTAGAATCATCTATTGTACGAAGGAATGATTGAATATCTGTTCCGTCTAAATCGCTGTCATCTATATAGATTCTAGTAGCAGATGATTGAGTAGCGTTGTTTAGTTTTACCTTACCTGCGCCGGGGTCGCTGTCTGCTGTATTTGTAGAAAAATCATATTTAAAGGATGCGCCACCAAAATTACCGTCTGCGCCTGTTGGCCCTGTCGGTCCGGTAGAACCTTGACTTCCTGTACTACCCGGCGGTCCTGTTGGTCCTGTCGGTCCGGTTGGACCCGCAGGACCTTGACTTCCTGTAGGACCTTGTGGTCCGGTAGAACCTGTAGGTCCTGCCGGAATTGTAAAGGCAAATACTTTAGCATTATCCGGGCCGCTTGCTGCTACTGCTAAAGGGCCTGTAGTTATGGTAGGTGTTCCAACACCTGCTGATGCACCCGCCGGTCCTGTAGGACCTGTAGAACCTTGACTTCCTGTTCCGCCTGTTGGTCCTGTTGGGCCTGTAGGACCCGTAGGTCCTGTGGGTCCGGTACTACCCGGTGGGATTGTAAAAGCAAATACCTTTGCCGTGTTAGGTCCACTAGAACCGATTGCCAAAGGACCACTAGATACTGTCGGTGTACCAAAACCTGCGGCTGTTCCGGTAGGTCCTGTATTACCTGTAGTACCTTGAGGACCTGTAGGTCCTGTTGGCCCTTGACTTCCTGTAGGGCCGTTTGGTCCGGGTGGACCTGCCGCGCCTGTGCTACCTGTAGGTCCTGTAGGCCCATCCGGTCCTGTCGCACCTTGAGGCCCTGTAGGTCCATCCGGCCCATCCGGTCCTGTGGGTCCTGTATTTCCAATAGGCCCTTGACTGCCCGTTGGACCTTGAGGTCCTGTAGGACCTGTCGGACCGGCAGGTCCGGTATCTCCTTTATCACCCGTTCTTGCGAATGTGACTAAAATATCTTCTCCCGCACTAAAAGGTGATGTAGCAGAAGAGTCTATACCACTTACTGTTATATCAAAGAAACCTGTTTGTTCACTTAGTGAAGAAATAGTAAATATTATAAATTGTGAAGCGTCTAGTAAATTACTTATCTTTACATGACCCTTTATCGTAGAAGTAGAGTCGTCTATTGTTCTCATAAAAGATTGAATATCGCTACCGTCTAAATCGCTATCATCAATAACAATATGCGTAGCAGCATTTTGCGTAGCACTATTTAATCTTAGTTTACCTGCGCCGGGGTCTGCTATACCATTAGCAGTATCGAAATCATACTTAAATGAAGCACCACCAAAATTACCATCCGGTCCTGTCGGACCTGTCGGGCCTGTATTACCTGTAGAGCCTTGAGGACCTGCCGGTCCTTGAGGTCCCGTAGGACCTTGAGAACCTGTATTACCTGTTGTTCCTTGTGGACCTTGCGGTCCATCCGGCCCTGTAGGACCTGTTGGTCCTGTGCTTCCTTGAGGACCTGTCGGCCCTGCTACTGTAGAATCTGCACCCGTAGGTCCTGTAGGCCCTGTTCCGCCTGTAGGTCCGGTATTACCTAATGGGCCTTGTGGTCCTGTCGGGCCTGTTCCACCTGTCGGTCCTTGTGGTCCTGTCGGGCCTTGTGAACCTGTAGTCCCTACTTGACCTGCTTGTCCGAAGTTTACAACATATTTTGTGTTGTTTGTAAGAACGTCTGTTTGACTAGCAGTATTAGGAGTTACACCTAGTGTGTACCATCCGGTATTATCTGTTACAGTATTAATTATAAAATTAGCAAACTCTTCTACATCTCCGCCTCGATGTTGTATTTGTAATAAACCCTTTCTAGTGTTATTAGATGCACTTATAAAAGTAAACCAAGCATCTTGATTTACAGAACCGGCATCTTCTTCATCTATATAGATTTCAGTAATGTTAGCAAATGTACCATTGTCAAATCTCATAAACCCCGAACCGGGGTCTGCTTCTGTTGTAGTGGTACTAAACTTCCAAACTAAACCTACTCTACTACCTGCCGGACCTATAGGACCGCCCGGACCTAAAGGCACCGTAAACTCAAACACCTTTGCTGTGTCCGGTCCACTTGTTGCTACCGCTAAAGGACCTGTTGTAATAGTTGGTGTGCCTACACCTGCCGCCGCACCTGTTGAACCTGTATTACCTTGTATTCCTTGTGAACCTTGTGGGCCTGTATTACCTGTAGAACCCGTAGAGCCTGTCGGTCCCGTTGGTCCTTGTGAGCCTGTCGGACCTGTAGGTCCTGTATTTCCTTGAATACCTTGAATACCTTGAATACCTTGTGGTCCTGTCGGTCCTGTAGCATTATTTTGATATGCAATCCACGTATCTTGTGTAGCACTATGCCTTAGATATACTTTTTGGTCTTTTGTCAAAGTAAAAGTGCCGCTTGTGCCGGGATTTGAAACACCTGTGCCTACAAGAGAAACTCCCGAATCAGTACCAATAGTAATATTACCGCTACCTTCATTCATAACTTGTAATTCGCTTAATCCTACCGGAAAAGGAACAGAAGAGTATGGGGGTATTGTGTATGTATATGCAGAAGAATTAGTATGGAGTAGTAAACGGGCTTCATCTGCTCTAACGAATGTGTATGTGGCGTTTTTTGTTTCTAGTGGCCTAACGTCTGCGGCCCTACCACCTGCTGTAGCACCATCACCAATAAAAACACCATTAGCGGCTGAACCTGTACCTGTATCTAGGAATATTTGTTCTTTAGTAGGTGTGACACCGGCCCTTTGGGTAGTGGTAGCAGTAAAAAGATTTTTATTACCTGTTAGTGCCATATACTTTCCCTCTTTTATTGTTTAATAATTATATCACTAATGCGCCCATGATAATGATACCACTATCATTATTACTTACAACCAAGTCGCCTATATCAAGTGTTCCACCGCCACCGCTTTCTCCACCTGTGTTAGTAGCCCAAACAGGACTGCCGCTATTTATAGTAAGCACCGTTCCTTCTGAACCTGCGGCTAAGATTGTCATATCATCGTGTCCCTGCCCCACTAATATTGCATCTTTAGTAATAAACTCTCTCCCTGTACCCCCCTCTACAACAGAAGTTGAGGGTGGTGTGTTTCTACTGCGGTAAATACCATCAGATACTTGAGAAAAGTTCCAATCTCCTTTTACCGTAGGTCTTTTTACCGTGTGTATATCAGCACTTTGTTTTGATTGTGAATAAGGACCATATAATACACCATCAGTTTCTATGACTAATTCATTACACGTTAGTGTACGGCCATCAGATATAATCCAATCGTGTGTAGATGCCTCAATAACTACTTTGTTATATTTGACGTTAAACTTTTTTGTTGTAGAATTACCGTAGGTTGTATCTCCGTTTACAGGTAAAACTTGGTTACTAGAAGTAGCGGTATAATGTACAGTAGTATTACCCCAATTATATTCCTCATGTGCTATGCTAATAGTCCCTTGTAATTTAAATATTTTTGATAAATCATCTGTATCAATTGTTTTAGGACTTACTTTTACGGTAGAAGGAATAACAAAATTACCAATATCTACAGAACCGTATGTATTCCACACCGCACCTGTTCTTCTATATATGTGTTCGGGGCTAAATGTAGCACTACCGGATGCAGTAGCCAATGTTATTTTAGGGTATTTACCGTCTACTAAAGTCAATACACCTGCGGCGGGTAATGTAAATGTTATTATACTATCAGAATCCGGCTCTCCATTATCACCTATCCAAATACTTGTGTTTGCTTCATATTGTATGTAAAGTCTATTATTTGTTTGGTTTGCCGCACTATCACCTATTGGGAATGGTGGTGTCCCTGTAAAAATCCACGTAGTCCCTGTGTTATCTTTTATACAATCTGCTAATTGGATTACTAACCCTGCTTCAAAATATAAAGTAGAGCCACTACAGTTAAAAGTTTTGTCAAATGTAGAATCTATTGTGACAAGATTTAGATAACGTGTATTAGCACCAAAGTTTATTTCTTGGTTGGCTACTGATGTAAAGTAAAGCGCATCGTCATTTCCTGTTTGTAGCCAATCAGCCGGAAGGCTACTTGCTAGTGTTGCACCATTTGAAGTAGTAGACCAATTATTAGCAACCATAGGGTCAGTAGATGCCGCACCAACCCACCAATAATTTGTCATATTTTACCCTCTTTAATCTTGATAAAGAGAGCCGGACAATTGCGAGCCGGTTGTTGTTCCCCCGACTCTTGATGCTGTTGTTCCCGATTTAAACGCACTACCACCCTTCTCTTCTATCGCTGCTAAAGCGTCTTGTGCTGATTTCTCAAAAGACGCTAATTGTTTATTGTATCGAATGTCAGATGTACCTTGTTCTTTTTGTGGGAATACAGCAGGTATAGTATCTATTAATACTCTTAGACAATCTACACAAACTAAAAACTTTACTGCACTTTCTTTTAAGGTATCAGTAGGTGCGCCTGTAGTATCTACACCAAAGTATTCTGCTACTCTTGCTTTTTTGTTTACTTCTGCTGTACGAATGGTAATATATTCTGTGATTGTACCATTGTTTAGACCTCTAGGTCTATTAAGTAAATCTCTAATATTATCCGTTGTGACTGCCATCTCCAAACCTCTCCCTGTAATCTAACGGTACGTCAAGCACTATATTGTTTGATGAAGGTTTGGTTGCTCGGCCTAGTACTACTACAAGTTTAGTAGCAATAATTTTTTGAACCATTTCGCTATTTGGAATCCAATAAGGTTTTTTTGCATTTCTACTTAACAAAGACATAGGGTGATTAGCATATCTTCTACCACCGTTCTTATGCGCCCTTATTAACCATCCCGGTCCGGGCAAATAATTATCTAATCTAAATTGCATATCCTCTATATTACCACTTTCGGGCAAAGGAATACCTGCTTCTTTTAATGCAGATGCAAGTTTAGCCTTAGAAGGTTTCTTTGGCTTCGCCTTAGCGACTTTTTTATCACTCATTCATTCACCTTTTAGTCTCAAGGGTTAGAATATCCAAGTACGAATACATGGACTGCCGGTGCGTCATCAGCAGATGATGTAGATGTAACTTTAAGAGTTCCACCTGCACTAATTTTGTAGTGTGCGTCATCTATCTCACCACATCTTACAACATCTTTGTCACCTGCTGTTCCTGTAACAAAGGCATCAGTAATAGCGTCAGTTCCGTTAAAAACTTGTAGGCTGTTAGAATTATCTCCACCTATTGCTAAAAGATGTGACCATACATCAACAACTTCTAAGTTTCTATCTACGGTTAGTGAAACGCTTTCTGTTGCGCCACCATCTACTGCTATTTTGTAAAGGATAGGTATAGACCCACCTGTACCACCATTAGAGACTTGCTTTGTGTTAAGTCCTGTCATTAGGTTTTGGAGTTTACGGTTAATAGGCATTTATTTTAGCCCCCTTAAGCCCTTACGCCTGTAATCTTACAGATTCGGTTGTTCTTACCTGCTGCTGCACCATCTTGCATTTCGTGGATAACGCTACCCATGTAAGATGTTAATAGCCAATCAAAACCGACTCCCGGTAGACGTGTTAATTCTGTCTCTTGGAATCCCGGTCCGTTGTATGTGAAAAACTCGGCTGTTTCTGCGCCCGGTATAAGTAGTAGACCATCGTTTACCAATGCGCTACTAGCCCCGAAATCTCTTGTGTAGTAAATTGTTAGGTTTGCGATTCTACCCAAGTGTTGTTGTAGAGACTCGACTACGTTTCCGTATAGAGTCGTGTTAAGCATAGCACTTCTCTTGTCAGCAGGTAATACAAGAGCCATTGGCTCGTTACCGCTAACCTTTGCGTTAGCAAAGATTAAGTCCATAGCGTCTAGCAAGTCTTTTTCTTCGTCTGCTGATGCACTACCGAATGTTGATGTTGCTGCTTGTGATTGTCCATTACCCGCCATTAACTTTGTTAGGATATGGTTGTCTATTAAGTCTGCACGACCTCTTACAACAGCCATTTGTTGCCTGTCAATGTTCTCAAAGGATTCGCCACGTAGTCTTACTGCGTCTAGGAAAGTGACTCTACCCTGTCCTTTCTCAAGTTTAACTGTGTAGTTTGCTGTTCCGATGTTTGTTGGGTCTGTTAGAGCAACGTCATCAATTGGATAAGCGAATGTACCTGTCACTCCGGTGTACCACTTAAACTCTAACCAAGGAACGGTTCTTACACCGACCAAATCAGTCGCTATTGCGATTGTGTTAGACTGTAATTGAATGAAATCTCTTAGAGTCTGTTCTAAAACCGCATCTCCTACTGAGAACGGGCCTGTTGCTGCTTCTACATTTAATATTTCTTCTAGTGTGTTATTTACCATTTTATTCACCTCAATTTATTTGCTATATCTAACAAGATACAGGAATAAAGTCTCCCGATGCGATTGCACCTTCTCCACCAAAGTAGTACCCTACGAATACTGCTGAATTGGTTGCGTCATTTACTGTAACTGTTCCGTTATCAGAAGCAGTCTGTGAAACATATACTGACATTCCGAACTTAGGTGCGGCTGTTGCTGCACCTGCTTTAAGATAACAAACACCGTCAAGAGAAACTACTGATACTGTTCCTGTTCCTGCTGCTTCTAATGCTAGGTCTGCATCACGGCTTGATTCAGCCATTGTGTAACCGATTGGTGTATCTGTCACTGCTGCTGTCATTAATATTCCTGCTGCACCGTACTTAACTAAAAGTCCTTTGCTTGCGAATGTTTCTGCTATATCTACTACTGTTACCGGGTCGTTTCCACTGTATGCTACCATTTTATCTCATCTCCTTTATTGTGTCGTATGTTGGGGCAACCATTTGTGTACCTTCTCCAACTGCGAGTGTTTTGTTCCATGCACCGGCCCAAGCGTTCCATGCTTTAGCGTATAGTGCTTCATCGTTTTCTACTACTCTACCATTTAGATAGTTAGAAACTTTGTGGGTTGATTCAGAAGCGATTGCTTCTTCGATAGGTTTTTCGACTGATTCAACAGGAGACATTTCTACTTCTGTTGGTGTCGGGTGTGCCTCATTCCATGAAGCAATTAGAGAAGTTAGTGTATCGGATGACAAATCTTCGTGTCCCGACATTCCTAATTCTGATGCCTCATCAACAAGAGTTTGGCGTGTTGCCTCTACTCTTGCTTCTTCTAGTGCCTCAAACTCGCCAACTCTTGAATTGGCTAAAACGAGGGAAGCCTTAAGTGCTTCAATTTCTGCTGCGTAGTCTACTGTATTTTCTTCTTCGGTCATTATCTCACCTGTTTGTTGGTCTGTGTCAGTTTGTGAATGTCCTATAAAGGTTGCTTCTGCTGCCGTTGCCTCTATTTTTCGTATAGAATCTATCGTAGCCCTTTGATATGCGGGTTTATGGACAATAGCAAGGTGGTCGAATCTAAAATCTTCTCCAAATAACATACCATCTTTGGATGCTTCAACAGGTACGCCGCTACCACCAATTGACACTCCGTAGTTATCCCTAGACCATAAGCCGGACTCTAAAGCATCGAATAATTCTGTTCTTACAACGTGTGCTACATATCTAACTTCATAACCACTTCCTACGGTTTTATGGAATGTTGCACCTTTAATATATCCGACTACTGCTTCTTCTACGCCGCCATTCATATTTCTTGTAAAGCCGCTACCATGTTCACTTGCTGCCGGATGATTTAATGTTAAGTCTGCACCTTTCATTTGTTCTGCTACTAACTTTGCACCTTCTTCTGTTAAGGCCCATTTGTTTTTATTCATACCTTCGTGGAATGCTACACCTCTTATTTCTATAACAGTTTCTCCGGTAGATGCTTCTACTATTGCTTCTACCTCATCAAAATCTAAATCTAGTGTAACAGAAACTTTTCTGCATTCACCATCTATCATTTCTTCTCCTATTCCACATTCAGATGCGTACCCTTTCTTTTTCTTATCATCGTAATCTGCTTCTGTCTTAAACTCATGTCCTTCATGTGCAGCCATACATTCTTCTTTAGAATATCCTGCTTCTTGACACCTAGACATATATTCTCCGTGTGTTTCGGAATCTTTTGGTGTAGGTTCTGCCGCTTGTTTCAAAGCCTTTTCCATTGAAGGTTCGGGGTCCTCTACATAAGCAACGCTCATACACTCTCCGTGATTAGCACATTTTTCTTGTGTCATACAAGAAGAACAAACATCGTATGCTGCTTCTGCCTTTTTCTTAATAGGAATACAATTAGGTACTTTTCTACCATTTTTCATTTTCATACCGTATTGTTCATATCCCGCAGTACAAGGGTCATCAGCATCTTTAGCCTCAACATCTTCATCATTACATCCACATCCACATGGTGTTCCATCTTCTGCTTCTACTTTTGTTCCGCCTCGCCATTGTCTACAAGACCAATACCTAGCCTTCCATTTTGGGCCGGGTGTTTTACAGTTATGTCTAGCACGAAATGATTTTCTTCTAGCGGGGTCATCTCTTTTGATTTCCATGTTAGGGTCGCCAAATCGTACAATAACTACTGTGCCGCTACCATTTTTAGTATATACTGCAAACTTTTTAGGTCCACCCTTTGTTCTAAAGGGTTTATTGAGACTTACAGTACGGCCTTGATACTCGGCTGCTGAAACATCTTCTTCATCCCATTCTTCGTATGCTACTACTTCGCCACTACAACCGCATCCACACGACATGGTTTTTCAATTTAGGGTTTGTCTTATTAATCTATTCTAGTATGCCGGATTGTTTTAGGCTTTCTATCAAATCTTTATAGATTGAGTAATCAGATAAAGTACATATTGGTTCTATATGTGTATCACCTATACTATAATTAGCGTATGATTTAGGGCTTACATATACCTTAAAGTCCTCACTAACATAAGTGTAGTTATCTTCTACTCTTACAATAATATAGAATGGCTCTTTTTCCACTATTTCTCCGGTAATACTACTACAAGAAATCATATTGGGGTCATAAAATGGGCTTGTTTCAAACGCAGGTGTAGCAAAAGGCACAAGAAAAACACACATCATACATATAGCGATAAACTTCTCTATAACTTCGTCTTTATCCATTAGCCCCACTTTTCCGTATCAAGGGCCATAGCAGCGATAACGATAAATAATAGGATGCAACAAACTTCGTTGAGTGTCATAACACTAGGTTATCCTAGTGTTTTATGATTATTTACTTTTTGCCGCCTTTAGTAATTTGAAATGCTTCCATATCCAAAGTGTGTTTTTGTTGCATGGCTTCCATATCCAAATCGTGCTGTAGTTTTAATTCTTCTAGTTTACGAGTGTGGTTTTTAGATGCGTTAGTAGATTCTACGTCAGCGTTTAGTCTGTCGGGTAATACTGCAATTTTAGCACTTTCTTTACCCTTAAATAAATCTAGTACACTTGTTATAATAAGAAGTGCCGGACCACCTAATAGACCAATAACTGTAAGTTGTGAATCTGAAATATCTCTTTGTTCTACAACGCTGTAATAAGAAGCAGCCGCAGCGATTATAACCCACGCCATAACAACACCCATACCAAAAGTTAGCATAAGTGTTTCGTTGGGATTTGACATTTTTGGGCTACTCATGTCTTTTCGTTGTTCGGGGTGTCTTTTAAGTATTATTGCTGCAACAGCACCCAAAGCCGCTAAAACAAGGCTATACACCGCAAATTGTAATTCCGGTATCATATATCTTCCTCACTAGGTGCGCTTTCTTGTTCATTTTCTCTAGGTAAACTTCCTACATTTGCGGGTTGTTCGACCTCTTTCCTTTCATCACCTTCTTTGCCTATTTCCGGTAAGTTTAGAATATCAAGGGATTGATTGAGCGTAAGTAGGCCACCATCGTAACCCATTGTGACTCTTTGCATAACATTTAGTGGAGACTCCATATCCATAGCGTCAAACTTAATAGTAGGTAAATCTTGTCGTCTATATGTTATGCCTAATAGGTCTAAGTGCATCATAAATAATTGCATGGCAGACTCCGCTAGTATTTTGTGCATACGGCTTATTGCTTGTACGGCCCAAAGGTTAGCATTGAATGTTGCTGCGAATGTAGAGCCACGTTCTTGACCTGCTGCTACTCTTGGTACTTGTAGAACGGCTGCAATATCGGCATTTATACTATCTAGGAAATCTGCACTATTAGGCATTGTATTACCTAAATCTACGTGGTGTAGATTAACATAATGCGGTAGTACAGGTATTTGGTCGCCCCTTAGACCGGAGAATAAACTAATTACTTCATCCATAATAAATGATAACCTTTGTGATTGTTCAACAGGGTCTTGTATGTGTTCAATAGCAGATTTGTCTATCGTAATGTATTGTTTAGTCATAGCATCTTCTAAAGATATACGATTATTCATACTGTTGTATTTCATGCGTATTGCTTGCTTTAGTGCCGAGAAACGTGATGCACCCCATATACCATAAGTCTTTCTACCTTTGTTATCTGTAAACCAATTAGAACGGAAATCAACCTTTATGTGTAGTATTTCTTTTGCGGAAATAGCGACTTCGTAAGGTGATGTTTCCCGCATAATATATGTTCTTGGGTTAATTATAGGGTTATCTTCGTCAGCAACGAAGTAAGAACCTACACCGCCTCTTTCATCAACAATAGTTATTTGTTTGATAGGAAGGCTTTGTAGACCTGTGACTCCTATACCTTGTTTACCTACTATTTTGTTAATGTCATTACCGTAAACCATCATATTACGCATAGAGTTAATCATAATGTCATCAAAGTCAAGAGTATCTTCTACAAGTGTTTGTATGGCGTTTCTTATCTGTGCATTTTTACCTTTAGAATAATTTATTTCGTAATTATTAGCCGTAAGTGATACAGCACGAACCGCACCGTTCAATTCCGGGTCTAACTTCAACATAAGGTCATACAAATCAAACTCATTGTCAAACTTACTGTCTTGTCTTAATTTTTCTGTATCTCTAACAATATCCGGTATTCCTGCAATTGCTGAAAACTTTTCGTTAGTAGATAACGCTATTCTCTTCGGTTCTACGGGTTTTTCTACACTTCCGGTTAATCTTTTCCACAAACTTCGCTCGGCCATATAATTACGAGGATTAGGTCGTTTTATAACACTTTTTGATGTTTTTCTTAATTTTTTTTATTTTTTCGATATATTACAAAATTAATAAAACGCTGTACTGCGC
>UEXM01001985.1_pt1 | contig 15500 bp, 16 predicted proteins | sample 1796661 | NCBI WGS metagenome assembly UEXM01 (sample SAMEA4772469, study PRJEB27181) | metagenome | reverse complement strand
AAATACACCATGGGTTCACTTTGACGTAATGGCATGGAATTTACGTGCATTACCTGGGCGTCCAGCTGGTGGTGAGGCACTGGGTATTCGTGCAGTATTTACTTACTTACAAAATCGATTTAACTAGATTAAATATACCTTGAGTTATTAGATATTAAAGTGCATATAACTCAAGGGGTAAGCCATCTGGATCGGCAAAAAAGGTGAATTTTTTGCCGGTTATTTCATCTTCTCTAATATTTTCGACGATGACATTGTGTGACTCTAAATAATGTTTAGCAGTATTAATACACCCAACTTTAAATGCTAAATGTCTAAGTCCTTGTGCTTCGGGGTAGCTTGGTCTACTTGGCGCATCATTAAACGAAAATAATTCTAACTGACTACCATCAGGTAAAGCTAAATCGAGTTTGTAAGACTGACGCTGTGCACGATAATGCTCATTAATAATCGTGAGTTTTAATATTTCACTATAAAAATGTTTAGAGCGTGGGTAGTTGCTACAAATGATGGCTACATGATGAATGCCTAGTAGTTGCATATATTTTCCTTAAAAAGCAAAAAGCGCACTAAAAGCAGTGCGCTGTTTATCAATACATGTGCATGGTCATATATATTAGCTTTTAACTAGGCTCTGCGTCTTTACACGCTTTTACAGCCGGTGCAACAAGCTCTAAACCCGTTTTATCACACGGTGGAAGCTCAGCATCACTAATAGCGATAGGCGTTACTCGCTCGCCCCATTTTATATAGCTTGCCGCCCAAGTAAGGCCAGCCCCAAATGCCGCCGACATAATGTTTGCATGCGGTTTAATTAAGCCCTGCTCAACGGCTTCACACAATGCAATTGCAATGGTGGCAGCAGAGGTGTTGCCATATTCACCAATATTGACCATTACTTTTTCGTCATCCACTTTTAAGCGATTTTGAATAGCTTGAATAATGCGTAGATTGGCTTGATGCGGAACTAGTACATCGATATCGTCTAACTTAAGATTGGCTTGTTCAAGCACGTCGTCACAGGCTTCACTCATGCCTTTAACGGCACGTTTAAATATTTCACGGCCTTCAAATAAAAGGTCTGATGGACCAATTGGCTCATATTTATTTAAATCACTGCCAAAATTAGTAATGTGTAAAATATCACGATCTTCGCTGTCACAACCGGTTTTAGTCCCTAATAAGCCTGCAGGTGTTTCTGCTGCTTCAAGCACAACGGCACCGGCACCATCACCAAATAATACTGCGCTGTCGCGTCGTGCCCAGTTTACATACCACGTCATGCGCTCAGCCGCGATAACGACAGCTTTTTTGATCATGCCAGCTTGAATTTGCGCTGTCGCAGCTTGTAAAGCATATAAGAAACCAGAACATGCCGCGTTGGTGTCCATGGCTGCAGCGCCTGTGGCACCAATATTTTTTTGTACTAATGAGGCGGTGTTTGCGACTACTGTTGAGGGGGTGCACGTTGCTAAAATAACTAAATCGATATCTTTTGCATCTACGCCAGCACAAGCAATGGCATGTTTTGCAGCCACACTAGCAAGTTCAGCAGTACTTACATGGCTAACTCTTCGTGCCTTGATACCTGTGCGTGTGGTGATCCACTCATCGGTTGTATCTACAATTTCACTTATTTCGTCGTTGCTGATGCTTGCTGGTGGAATGCATTTACCCCAACCAGTGATATGTGCGTAAGGCATAGTGTGTTCTCTTAAAAGTGGTATGACGTGTTCGTCTAATGAGGACGTTATATCAAAAATTAGCTGTTAACACTAGTTTATAGCATGGTTTGCTTAGTAATTACTGCTATTTTACGGACTATTTGCTGCATTTTTGTTTAAAGGTAAGTGGCTTATTTTTATTGTGTTAATTAAATGCTTTTAATGATTTTGCGTGTTTTACACTATAGCTCATAGGCTTTCTAAGCTTAATAGAATACGAATACTTTGTTGACCATATATGCTTGAGTGCGGCTGAGTGAGCAGCTAATATGGGGCGCATATTATGAAATCATTACTTAAAAAGCATTATTTATAATGGATAACAAAGCAATGTATATTCAGTCAGGTGAATCTTATTGTGTTAATTAAAACCGATCCTGCTATTAGCCGGTTATTAATGCTGCGCAGTGGCGCCATTGCTGTGCAGCTTATTGCGGTGTTAAGCGTTTATTTTTTATTAGAGCATCAAATTGCGCTCATGCCGTTGCTAGCCGTTATTACGCTTGAGGCGGTTTTTCAGTTAGCAAGTATCATTGCTTATAGAAATGTTAGCCAAGCAAAGCCAGTTGGCATGCTGATGCAACTGACCGCTGACGTACTTTTTTTAACTATTTTGTTGTCTTTAAGTGGCGGTGCAACTAACGCATTTGTGTCGTTATTATTGTTACCTATTATGATAGCGGCAATTACATTGAGCGCTCGTGGGCTTGCCTATATTGCTGTGCTGGCTATCGCTGCCTACAGCATGCTACTGATTAAAATGCCAGAGCATAGCATGCACCAAATGAACATGAGTGGCCACTTTATTGGTATGTGGGTTAATTTTGTTATCAGTGCCTGCGTGATTGCGTTGGTTATTGGTGCAATGAACCGTGCTTTACAACAACGTGAGCGCACTATTGCCAAAGTTAGAGAGAAACAGTTGCGTAGTGAACAACTGGTTACTCTCGATGGCGCAGCGGCGCAAATTACTCATCAATTAGCAACGCCTATTGCTAATTTACAATTATTGTTTGAAGAGCTTGTAGAAGAGTATCCCAACAATGAAATTATTCAGCAAATGCAATCACCCTTGCTGCAATGCCGCACTCAGCTTAATGATTTTAGAAAGCTCTCTATGCAGCTACGAGATAAAAACACGCAAACACCTATAAAAGCAGAGCAGCTGCAAAATCAAATTCATGATACGTTGCTATTACAATACCCTAATCAACAAATAAACTGGCTTAATGAGGCGCCTAAAGCCACATTAAAAAGTGATGCCATGCTGCTACCTGCTATTTTAAACTTATTACAAAATGCAGCGCTTGCTAACGAAAAAAAAGGCCAAATGCAATTAGAGTTGAGTTGGCAGCAGCCAGATGCGCAAAGTATTGCGTTAATTATTCGGGATTTTGGCGCTGGTTTTTTATCCTCAGAGTTAGCGGAGTTAGGCGGGCAGCTCATGCCCAGCGAGCAAGGCATGGGAATAGCGGTTATGCTATCAAATGTCACGTTTGAGCGTTTAAATGGTTCGTTAACTGTTTATAATCACCCCGATGGTGGGGCGGTGGCCAAGATACAAATGCCACTATTAATAACCGAGTCGGCGCTATGAAGCTGCTAATTATTGAAGATGACATTAACCTTGCTACCACTTTGGCAAGGCGCTTAACAAAACACAGCTTTAACTGTGAGGTTGCACATAACCAAACAGAGGCTTTACTTAGGGCTCGCCAGCAGCAACCTGATTGTATTTTATTAGATATGAAGTTAGCAGATGAAAATGGGCTGGCGCTTATTGCACCGCTGCGACACTTGTTACCCAAGGCGCATATTGTATTGCTTACCGGATTTGCAAGTATAGCTACAGCCGTAGAGGCGATGCGCTTGGGCGCTAATGACTATTTAACTAAGCCTGTCGATATGGCAAGCTTATTAAAAGCGCTAAAAGTAGAGCCGGTATCGACAGTAACCGAAATTCCTGAAGAGGTTATGTCACCCGAGCGTTTAGAGTGGGAGCATATTCAACATGTATTGCACAGTAACAACGGTAATGTATCAATGACTGCAAGGCAGCTTAATATGCATAGACGCACTTTGCAGCGCAAGCTACAAAAAAAACCTGTGCAGCAATAAGCCCTCACTTGAGCAAGCAATTAATGACCCATACCGCCGCGCTAATAAAAAGCCAAAAAATTATGCTGTTCGACGCCCAGTGCAAGCTTTGTAGTGCGTGGTGTAATTTTATTATTGCTCACGACCCTCAGGCCATGTTTAAACTGTGCAGTGTACAATCACCAAAAGGGCAGCAAATATTAATGCACTTTGGCTATTCGACAACTGATTTTGCCTCTATGGTTTACATTGAAAACGCTCAAGCATTTATACAAAGCCATGCATTTTTTGAGGTGATTAAACAGCTAGGCTATCCGTGGAAACTTAGTGGTATGTTTAGTGTGTTGCCAAATCGTTTTAACAATTGGCTTTATGATAAAATTGCATCAAATCGATATACCTTATTTGGTAAATATCACTATTGCAGGATCCCTTCAAAGCAAGACCAAGCCCACTATTTATAAGTGCTTTAATAGATGCCTGAATATATTGGCTGTGCTAAAATCGCGGCGTTTAATTACTAGTAAATAGGTTTTAAGGGCTTTTTCATGGCAAATACGGCGCACGCACTGCATATTTTAGTAAAACATAAAGAGATTGCAGAAGACATCATCAAGCAATTAGGCAAAGGCGCAAAGTTTCAAACTTTAGCTAAAAAGTATTCGTCATGCCCATCGGGTAAAAAAGGCGGTGATTTAGGTGAGTTTAGACGAGGCCAAATGGTTCCACAGTTTGATAAGGTTGCCTTTAGTGGTGCAATTTTAGAACCGTATTTAGTAAAAACGAAATTTGGTTGGCATGTGATTAAGGTGCTTTATCGTACATAAACTAACGCAATTTTAAGTTGCCGCTATACTTATCATTTGTTTAGTTTGTTACATTGCTAAAGCAACTTGGAATAACTATGAAGCTTATTATTTTTATGCTGCAGTTTAATTTTAATGGCAGTGTCATTTTTTTGCCAGTAGCACTGAGCAAACGATCACCCTTAAGCTTGGCAAACCAAGCACCCAAGACATACCAAAAAACCACTATATTTTAACATTATTAGAAAAGAGCTTTGCAAAGGTTAATGTAAAGCTCAATATTGCTTATAGTCTTGAGCCAATGAATACTAAAAGAATTTTAGAAGAGCTCACACGTAACGATGATGTTAATTTAGCTTGGTTAACTTTGCCAAACTCCCTTGCAGAGCAAAGACATTTAATCCGCACAAGTTATCCTATTTATAATGGGCTGCATTCAAAGCGCTTGCTCATGGTTAAACAAAGCCGGTTGGGTGAATTTTCAGATATAAAAACCCTTGAACAACTAAAGCCGTTCATAGCCTTACAAAAGCAAAGTTGGTCTGATTATTATGTATTAAAGAACAATGGCTTAACAGTTAATGGTGATTTGAGTTATGAAAGCATGTTAAAAGCGTTAGATGAAGGACTTGGCGATTATTTTCCGCGTTCAGTAACTGCTATAAAAGCCGAAATACGTAAACATCCTCAGTATAACTTTGTTATTGAGCCTCATATTATGCTGCAATACGATAATTACTATTATTTTTACGCAAACGAAAATAACAAAGCAATCATTGAGTTATTAGAGCAAGGCTTAACAAAGTTAGCAGATAGCGGCGAGTTAAATGCGCTTTATGAGCACTATTATCGTGATGTTGAGGACGGGCTTAATTTAAATAACAGACGGGTGTTTAACTTAAAAAATTAATAAGGTTAGGCCGCAAAATGTAGCCTAACCCTAAAAATTATTGCTCCTGCTTGGCTTCTTCTTCACTTATTTGCTTAAGTGCTTGAATAAACGATTCACTCGGTTGCCCACCGGTAAGCGCGTACTTATCATTTATAATGAAAGTAGGTACTGAGGTTATTCCCATTTGTTTAAAGTTATTTTGCTCTTGGCGTACCGCTTGTACGTATTTATCTGAGTGTAAAATTTCTCTGGCTGTGTCTTTGTTAAGGCCGACTTTTTCTACCACATCCAGTAACGCATCTTCTTGATTTAAATATTTTAAATCGGTGAAGTGTGCTTCAAAAAACGCCAATTTCAGCTCAGTTTGTTTGCCTTCTTCACGCGCCCACATTAGCAAGCGGTGTAGATCAAAGCTGTTGATCATGATGCGTTTACCGTCAAAATTAAAGGTAAACCCAGCTCGTTCACCCGCATCCGCCATGTTTTGACGATTTCGCGCGCTTTCTTCTTCAGTTAAACTGTATTTTTGCTGTAAGTGCTCGTTTAAGTCTTGTCCTTCAAGTGGCATATCTGGATTAAGCTCAAAAGGGTGCCATGTAATATCCGCACTCATTTCGTCTTTTAATTCTGCCAATGCGGTTTCTAAGTTTTTATACCCAATAATACACCACGGGCACATTACATCTGAGACGATATCAATTTTTAAGTTTTTCATAGGGATCCTTGAAGGATTGCTTTTTAATAACAATGGATATTTGGATGAAGTTTAGTTTATCAATCATTGAACATAAAAAGAGCAGCGAAAGTGCTGCTCGTTTATTGAATGTTTTCAGGTTAGCTGTTCAAGCCAAATGGGTCGTCAATGCTGTGGCTTGGCTGGGTAAACCAACGCGGGCCGTCATCTGTCATATAGAAGTGATCTTCTAATCTCACACCAAATTCATCTGGAATAACCAGCATTGGCTCGTTACTAAAACACATGCCTGTGGCAAGCGGGGTTTTATCGCCGCCCACTAAGTATGGCCATTCATGAATGTCTAAGCCAATACCATGGCCTGTGCGGTGTGGGCAACCTGGTGTTTGGTATTCAGGGCCTAAGCCTTGAGCTGCTAAGTAGCTGCGAGCTGCTTCGTCAACCGATTCACAGGTTTCGCCAAGGGCGGCTTGATTGAAAGCTGCTAACTGGGCCGCTTTTTCAAAATCCCAAAATAGGCGTTGGCGGCTGGTTGCTTCACCAAATACATAAGTACGGGTAATATCAGACAGGTAATCGTGTACTTTGCATCCGGTATCAATAAGGACCATGTCGCCTTTTTTCAAAATTTGCGGATCTTTTACACCATGAGGGAATGAGGTAGCAAGGCCAAACAATACAATACAGAAGTAATTACCTGGGGCACCTACTTTTTGATGCGCTTTTTTTATAAATTCTTCGACTTCTACGGTGCTAATTCCTTCATAAAGCATGCTCGCCGTAGCCTGATGAACCGCTAAAGTCATATCCATAGCGCATTGCATTAATGCTAATTCATTGGCTGATTTATGCATTCTACAATGTGCGGTTACAGGTTGTGCGTTAACTAGTTTTAATCCTGAACTGGCTTTATTGATGCCATCAAAAATAAAAAACTGTGCGCTCTCATCAATACCCACGGTAGCGGTGTCGCTAATATTAAGCTGTTTTAGCACTTTAACGAATAGCTCAAAAGGGTTCTCGTGTTCTTGCCAGCCGTGTATTGGGCCATCAATGACTTTAAAGCCATTTAAAGAGCCAATTTCAAAATGTGGAGCAATGTATTGCACATCACCTACGGCAGGTAAAATAGCGCCGACTAGTCGTTCACTGGCGTACCATTTCATACCGGTAAAATACGTTAAGTTGGTACCTGCATTTAAATATATCGCATCAATATTATTAGCTTGCATATAAGCTTGCGCTTTGGCCATACGCACTAAATACTCATCAGCCTGAATTGGCGTTACTGAGTGGGTCATATTGCTTAAACTAGCAAGTGCTTGTTCGGGTGTGTGTGTACCAATACCAACTGTGGTCATATATTTCTCCTACAAAATTTTGCATAGTGTGTAGGCTAAATGCGTTCAATTCAAATTAATTGCGATTAGTGAACAAGGGATTGAACAAATGGGGATGAGTTATCAAGTCTCTCATTACCAAAGACTTATAACCTTGGGCTATTTTTTCGCGTAGGGTAAACGATTGAGCTTATTCGCCGTGTGGTAGCTATCTAATCCGGTTACTGCAACGGTATCGATGGCTTGTAAGTCTAAAAAGCCATCACTTTGGAGTGCTGATTCATCGACATACACATCCATTATTTCACCAATAACCAGCTCAGTGCCATTAACTGCTAGATGTTGATTCTCTACAAATTTTACCGCGTATTTAAGTCGACTTTGTGCAACAAATGGAGCGTTAAACTCATTTAAGTATTCTGTTTTTAACCCCGTAGCATCAAACTCAGACTCATCTTTAGCGTAACGTGCCGATGTTTGGTGTGCTTGCTGGTATATATCACTGTTTACTTGATTAATGGTAAAGATACCTGTTTCTATAATATTTTCGAATGTATGCCTTGGTACGCTGTGCGGGCGCATTATCATGCCCACTAGCGGTGGGTGTGCGCCTAAATGAATAACTGAACTGACAATGGCTAGATTGGTATTACCTTGTAAGTCTTGTGTGCCAATTAAGTTTGCACTTTTGAACCCTGAAAGTGAGTTGATAAAGTGTGTACGGGTATGTTTTTCAAGTGCGGCTATGCGGTCTTTGGAAAAATGCATGTGTTTGTTCCTTACCATTTTATGGTGTTTCCTTGCCAATCTAGGTAGGCAGGTTCGCCGTTGAGTTCTAGCTGTGGGTTTTCGTAAGTAAATTTAAATAATTGCTGAGCAACAAAGTCAGGGGTAAACAGTTTATCTGCGGGCACATTATTTTGAAATGGCTTAGAGAGCTGTGTATCTGTAGTACCTGGGTGAAATAAAACAAGTTTGGTATTTTTAGCGCGACGAGCAAGTTCAATGGCGGCTGTTTTAAATAACATGTTCAGCGCAGACTTAGATGCGCGATAGGTATACCAACCACCTAATTTATTGTCGTTAATGCTACCAACACGAGCGCTTAAAGCGGTAATTGTGCAGTGAGTTTTATGATTAAGCAGCGGCACTATACTTTGTAAGCACAGCAGGGGGACAAGTGTATTAGAGTGCAAAAGTTGCATAAAATAATCACTGTCAATTTCTTCGAGCTTTTTTTCCGGCATGTGCTGGTCGTTATGTAATTGACCATTAAATATTATTACCTGAGCAAGCTCAATTTGTTGTGACTTTAACGACTGGGTTAGCTCATTTAGGCTTTGCGCCGAGTAGTCGCTGTAGAAATAGGTTACCTTGTCATCATTATGCTCAATATTCGATGAGCTGACACAAATTATATTAAATTGTGTTGCTTGCTGATTTAAATGATTTACGTAGGATTGTGCAATGGCGCTACTGGCGCCAAATAAAATCACTGTTTTCATTTTTCACCTTTAGATTTGATATTGCATTGACCATTACTACACTGCGCATAGGGCATTAAAAAACGGCTTATATGATGGCGGTATTTTGCAAAAAAAGTGTAAGCATGATCGGCAAAAAAGCGAATTACGGGCAAACGAATTATTTTAAGCCAACGGTATTTCCCAACGGTGCGCCAAGCTTGATAAGTGACGTCTAAGCCGTAAATCATCTGCCCCTTATCAGTTTGGGCGTGCAATAAATCCATGGCATTTTGTTTATCGATTGCAGGAAAACGCTCACTAAAATCATCCGCATTTAAATCTTCTAGTGTAATTTTATGATCAACATCGGCACGTTTTAAATGTTGCATTTCTGCATTGCAAAGGGGGCAACTGCCATCGTAAAAAATGATCATTTTGTCGCTTTGTGTTTATTTTACATATGCTTTTTTACGACAAGACAATGCAAATGGATCTATTAAATATTCCCTCTTAGTGATATTAATAGGTCTCCAAGAAACGAAGGAGAGCTAGAAATGAGTGAACAATATGCCGCCTTGCGAGGTAATGTTAATCTACTTGGGCAATTATTAGGACAAACTATTAAAGATGCCCAAGGCCAAGAGATTTTAGATAAAGTAGAAGAAATTCGGGCTTTATCAAAATCATCTCGCAGTGGCAATGAAGCCGATCGCCAAGCGTTAATTGATGTACTCCATGCGCTCAGTGATGAGGAGCTTTTACCGGTTGCCCGTTCATTTAATCATTTTTTAAACTTAGCTAATGTTGCAGAGCAGTTTCATACCGTATCACGTTTTAATGATGTTGGTTTTTGCCAACTAAATCCTCTCACTCAAACATTAAAAACGTTAGCAGCAAAGGCCGAACAAGGTCAGCTTAATCATAATCATTTAGCCGACACACTCTCAAAACTCCACATAAACTTAGTACTAACCGCTCACCCAACCGAAGTGACTCGCCGTACTATTATTAACAAACATGTTGAACTAAGCGATTGTTTAGCGTCGCTTGAGCGTACCGACAACCTTGCGCAAGAGCGCGAAGCGATATTAAATCGAATTGCGCAGCTAATTAGCCAAGCTTGGCATACCGACGATATTCGTCGTTCTCGCCCAAGCCCTGTTGATGAAGCTAAATGGGGCTATGCGGTAATTGAAAATAGCTTATGGGATGCCGTGCCACGTTTTTTACGTGAGTTTAGCCAGCATGTTAAACAGCATTTGAGCCTTGAGCTACCTGCCAACTACAGCCCGATAGAATTTACGTCGTGGATGGGGGGAGATCGTGATGGTAACCCGTTTGTAACCGCCGAGGTGACTAAGCAAGTACTCGATCATGGCCGTTGGATGGCGCTGGATTTATACCAGCGTGATTTAGAAACTTTGTGTGCTGAACTTTCTATGTCTGATGCCAGCGATGAGCTTATTAAACTGGCAGGGCAAGAGTTTGAACCTTATCGAGCCGTGCTCAAAGCGCTTAAAAATCAAGTGGCTGAAACAGTGATGTACTTAAGCGCTAAAATTAAAAATAAGCGTACAGAATCACAAGATTTAATTACTGATATTAACCAAATTAAGCACCCAATTGAGGTGTGTTATCGCTCATTATTAAAATGCAATATGCAAGTGGTTGCTGATGGCTTGCTATTAGATGTGATCCATCGTGTAAATAGCTTTGGTTTGCGTTTGGCTAAACTGGATGTGCGACAGGATTCGTCAAGACACAGCGATGTGTTTTCTGAGTTAACCCGTCATTTAGGTATTGGCGATTACAATCAGTGGGAAGAGCAAGACAAACAAGCTTTTTTACTGACAGAGCTCAATTCACGTCGTCCGCTAATTCCTAGGCATTGGCAACCAAGTCCAGAAGTGCAAGAGGTGCTTGACACCTTTGATGTTATTGCGCAACAAGATGAAAAAACCTTTGGTTTATATATTATTTCTATGGCCCGAACAGCTTCTGATATTTTAGCGGTGCAGTTATTACTTAAAGAGTCAGGCTGTGGTTTTGAACTGCCTGTGGCGCCTTTATTCGAAACCTTGGATGATTTAAACGATGGCCACAACGTCATCACTACGCTTTTAAATAACGAGTGGTACCGTGGACACATCAAAAACACCCAAAATGTAATGATTGGCTATTCAGACTCAGCCAAAGATGCAGGCATGATGGCTGCTGGTTGGGCACAATATGAGGCAATGGATAAGCTCGTACAACTAGCGGATGAACGCGGTATTGAGCTTATTTTATTCCATGGACGTGGTGGTACGGTTGGACGTGGTGGTGCGCCTGCTGCACAAGCATTGCATTCTCAACCGCCGGGGTCGTTAAAAGGCGGGCTTAGGGTAACAGAGCAAGGTGAGATGATCCGCTTTAAATTTGGCCTGCCTAATGTTGCATTACAAAGCTTAAATATTTATGCAGGTGCGGTACTACAAAGTAATTTATTGCCACCACCAGAGCCTAAATCACAGTGGCGCGAAGTAATGGTATTAATTAGCGATGTGTCGTGTGAGCATTACCGTAATGTGGTGCGCCACGATGAAAACTTTGTGCCTTACTTTAGAATGGCGACACCTGAATTAGAACTGTCAAAACTACCGTTAGGCTCAAGGCCTGCAAAACGAAATCCAAATGGAGGGGTTGAGAGCTTACGTGCTATTCCATGGATTTTTGCGTGGAGTCAAAACCGGTTAATGTTACCTGCATGGTTAGGTGCATTAAGTGGACTTAAAGCCGCGCTTGAAAAATATGGGATTGAAACCTTAAGCGAAATGAGTTTGCAATGGCCGTTCTTTAGAGCACGTTTAGAAATGCTAGAAATGGTATTTAGTAAAGCGGATAGCTGGTTGAGTGAGCATTACGATAATGCGCTGGTGGAAGAGATGTATAAGCCTTTAGGTGTTGCCTTGCGAGAGGAACTTGGTGAGGCGATGACGTTAGTGCAATCATTAAGCCCACAAAAAAGCTTATTGGCTGATCAGCCTTGGATCAAAGAGTCTATTGGGCTTAGAAACCCATACACCGACCCGCTTAATGTATTACAAGTTGAGCTATTACGTCGTTCTCGTGGCGATGATAAAGGCAATGAAAATGATATAGACAATGCCTTGATGATCACTATGACCGGTATTGCAGCGGGTATGCGTAATACAGGTTAATCCAAAACTAGATTAGTTTTAGAGGGAACACACGACGTGTTCCCTTTTTTTACGTTGAATAGGCTGGTATTTAGTTTGCCAACCTTTTACACTACTTGGCCATTGAACAAATAAAAACTATTATGGCTTCAGCAACTTTTAAAGTGCAACATAATACAGCACTTAGCAATTCACACATTTCTCTAAACGTAGCGCAAACGCAAGCTCTACGCAGTCAATTAAAAACTCAACGCGGTATTTTATATTCAAGCGATATTAAAGCGCTTTGCACCGAGCTTAATGTTAGCGACGATGCATTATTACAAGGCTTAGTGCCTATGGCTTCAGAGTTTTCCGTTGCACCTATTTCCAAATTTCATGTCGGCGCAATTGTAAAAGGGCTTGATTCACAAGGAAACACCACTTTTTACTTTGGCGCTAACGCTGAGTTTGACCATCAAGCACTTAGTTTAGTGGTGCACGGTGAGCAATCTGCCATTAATAATGCCTGGTTAAATGGCGGTAAAAAAATTCTTAAAATAGCGATTAGTGATGTCCCATGTGGGTACTGTCGTCAATTTATGAATGAACTCGCTGATGCGAAAGAGCTTGATATTTTACTGCCAGCACAAAACTTTAAATTGGCAGAGTTATTACCTCATTCATTTGGACCAACCGATTTAGGCAATGAGCACAGCTTATTTAACCCAGCAGAGCAAACTAATTGCTTTGAAAACAAACAACTTGATGAAAAGCTGATGAGCTATGCTTTAGCGGCTTATGTGCCATACAGCCAAAATTACAGTGCAGTAAAAATAAGTACGTTTGAAAACGGTGATTTTTATGGCAGCTATGCAGAAAATGCAGCGTACAGCCCGAGTTTATCGCCATTACAAAGTGCTGTGAGTCAGTTGTTTTTAGCAGGACTGAGCTTTGATAAGCAAACAGTTAAATCAGTTACGTTATTAGAAACGGCTGGTCATGAAAACCAATCAGGGGTGGCAAAAGCCGTGTTAGCAAGCTTTACTGGCTTGCCAACACTTGAGGTTATTAGCGTAACATTAGCCAAGTAACACTTTAGCGGCTTCAAGTACCACGGCAACCGATTTTTTCTCAATCTCGCCGTGGTCTACGTTAGGAATTTCTTGACGTGTTCTATTTACTAATACACCTGCAACACAGGCTGCTTGTAGGCCAAGAGCGGCACACATAGTAAATAAAGTAGCCGATTCCATTTCGTAGTTCATCACGCCTAGTTTTTGCCATTCTTCACAGCTACCCTGTAATGACTTAGGAACATAACCAGAATGCGTATCGTAACGCTCTTGTCCTGGGTAGAAGGTATCGCTTGAAGCGGTGATACCGATATGAAAATCGATGTTTAGGTTTTCACAGGCTTTTACCATCGCTTGAGTGGCAAAAAAATCAGAAACAGCTGGGTAGCACAGCGGTGCAAAATGCTGACTCGCGCCATCTAAACGAACTGAGGCTTGGCTAATTAAAATATCGCCTTCGTTAATGTGCGGCTGAATCGCGCCTGTTGTGCCAATGCGAAGAAAGCTACGTACGCCAAGTTGAGCCAGTTCTTCAACCGCAATTGACGTTGAAGGGCCGCCGATACCGGTTGAACATACAACCACTGAGTGGCCGTTTAATTGGCCTAAATAAATGTGAAACTCACGCGTTTGAGCAAGGCAGGTTGGATTATCTAAGAACTGTGAAATGCGTGCTGCACGATCTGGATCCCCTGGAACAATAGCCAGTTTCGCACCTTTTAAATCATCAATACACAGTCCTAAGTGAAATACCTTTTCCATAACTAAGCCTTTTTAATAAGAGTTGTTGTCAATTTAACATGATTACGAGAAACCTAAATGAAGTACAGGACGGATGTCCGTATTGATTTATTCATCAACTCTGAATATTCAATCAATGGCTAAAATCACTAACAAAATGAGCCAGTTGACTTGTTTGCTCAGACACTATATTCATACCTCAGAGCAAACCAGTAGCTAGCTAAAAGAGTTGTTAGCTAAATTTTAAATTGTTTATATTCATAAGGTTAGTTAGTAGGTTTTGTATTGTTTTGCCGCTGACCTAACCTCGCAAAACACAACGTTCAGTGATTTTTATAACCACAGACAATTAATTTTTAATTTATTCAGCGTTCGTCGTTTTGCATAACTACTCAATAATAGACAAGATATTCAGATTGAAAAAGGGTTTACAATGAGCACACAATTTCAAGCATTTAAAAATAAAGTTGAACACTGTTTATGTGCACCTGGCGACGGTGTATTCACGGTTAATACGGCAAAAGAACGCAAAGCAGCACTCAGAAATAAATTATATGGTCAAACTGAAAATGTCGATGTTTTATGGCGTGACTCGCTAAATGAATTACCTAACTCACCCCACAAAGCGGTTATGCTGGGGATTAGCTCTGATTGTGGTGGTGGTATTTTACGCGGTGCAAACTGGGGGCCTTTATTTTTACGTTCAGCTTTAATTGACCAGCAAACACAGTGTCGTTCATTTGACTTAGGTGATGTGCGCGTAATACCGCATTTATTACACGATAAATACTTAAACGAGGCAACAATTACCAATTGCCAAAAAGCGCTTTATGGCAATGACAATAACGATCATTTCGTAAGTCCACTGTCTATTACCGAAGATGTATGTGACAGCTTTTATGCAACATTCCAAGATAAAGGCATTTTTGGCATTGGTGGCGATCATTCTATTAGTTACCCGCTGACAAAAGCGTACTTAAAAGCAAAGCGTAGCCAAGGTAAGCGTACGGCTATTATTCATTTTGACGCCCACACCGATTTATTGGTTGAGCGTTTAGGCATCGATTTATGTTTTGGCTCTTGGTGTACCCATATTTTAGAATTTTTACCCGCGCCACATCATTTAATTCAATTTGGTATTCGCTCAAGTGGTAAGCCTAAATCACATTGGGAAAGTACCTTTGGCGTTAAACAGCACTGGGCAGCTGAAATTATTGAGCGTGGCGCAGCCGCTGTTGCTGCCGATACAATCGCGCAATTAAAGGCCGACAAGGTTGATGAAGTGTATGTAAGCTTTGATATTGACGCACTAGATGCGCAATTTGCCTCTGCGACAGGTACGCCTGAAGAAAATGGATTAACACCACAGCATGCGCTTGATATTTTGTCAGCTATTGCTGATGAGTTTCCAATAACCGGTGCAGATATGATGGAAATCGCACCGTTTACCGACAGCTCATTAGTGGGGCAATCAAGCTCAGAGACGACGCTTAGAGAAGGCGCTAA